>ERZ779850.203-NODE-203-length-78994-cov-6.965302_pt1 | contig 78994 bp, 68 predicted proteins | sample MGYA00511249_ERZ779850 | MGnify/ENA primary metagenome ERZ779850 (study PRJEB29588, sample SAMEA2162475) | human gut metagenome | biome: human gut; feature: human-associated habitat; material: faeces | place: Denmark | collected 2008/2010 ...
TTGGGACTGCGTCCCCCTTTTAGCAGACTTCCCAGCCTTAGCTTTTCTTAAGGCCCGAAACCGAGCCGAATAAAATTGTTTGGGGCTGCGTCCTCCTTTTAGCAGACTTCCCAGCCTTAGCTTTTCTTAAGACCCAAAACCAATCCGAAAAGAATTGTTTGGTGCCACATCCCCCTTTAACTGATCTTACAAAAACTTCACTATCTCTTCTGTATCTTTCCTTTTTGGCCGTCCAGGCTCTTCCCCCGGAACTCCTACCGCAATTACCCCAACAACAGTCTCCGTCTCCGGAACAGAACAAAATTCTCTGATCTTATCCGCATCCCTGATTCCCATAATAAGAGTTCCATATCCCAGTTCTTCAGCCTTTAATATCAGGTTCTCATTCTGCAGCCCAAGATCATAACATCCCCATCCATTTCCAATTTCATTATCCGCTGTTCCATCTTTCTGAAAACCTGCTCTGTTATGTACGAAAGTACTAACCAACAACACTGCATTCTCACATTTCCCTGCATTCATTTCCGGCAGACATTCCCGTCTGAACTGTTCCACATTCTTTTCGTCCATAATACAGTAATAACGTCCTGTTTGAGAGTTCTTCCATGAAGGCGCCTCCTGAGCTGCTTTTATCATACTCAAAATTTCATCTTTCGTCACCGTATTTCTCTCTACATATTTACGAACACTCCGTCTCTTTTCTATCAGATTCTGAAATTCCATATTTTTATACCTCTTCTATTCTTTCTCTTTAATCAGATAGATAAAATCCATCCTATATATCTTTAATAAATAATAATAGGATATCCTCCATCTATCGTATTATATATCAATGCCGCCTGATCTTCCGGCAGATTGATACAGCCGTGACTTCCATGTCCTGTCTTATATCGGTTTCCACCAAATGCAGACTGCCATGATGCATCATGAAGTCCCTGTCCATAAACAAACGGCATCCAGTATTTTACCGTTTCCGCATATCCATATTCTTCACTGCTTAACGTAAACGGACTAGCCTTATATGCAATCGGCCATGCTCCTCTGTAAGTCTCACGTTCCGGTGTGGGTGCACCGCTGACAATATCTGTTTCAGTAACCAGCGCACCATCTTTATACAGCCATAAATGCTGTGAATCAAGACTGACTTCTATATAACTGCCTGCCAGGTCATCTGTTCCGTTTCTCTTCATGCCACTGCTGCTGTACACCGGCTCTCTGGATACATTTTCACCACTTTTAAGATCTTCAAGAAGCTGTGTCAGCTCTGCATCCTGATCGATCCTGTATCCATATTCATTATCAGAAACCGTAACATCCGTTCCCAACGATGTATGAAAAGTACGCGGCACATAAATAGTATTATATTTATTTGCCATATTCGATATGTAATCTGCAGCCGCATCCTTATCAATGCTTATACCACTATTTTTAATCTGCAGCCAGGAACTGATCGTGTCTGAATCCAGCACCTGCGTTTCCTCACCAAACAGATAAGAAACTGTTGTACTGCGGTATTTTTTCAACAGGCTGTTTAACTTCTTCACCTTCTGCTTCATTTCGCCTGATTCTTCAATATCCGGCTGCCGGTAAACTTCCTCGTTTAATTCCATCTTTACATCAGATGTAAGCAATTCTGTTTCGAAATCTTTATCCAGAGTTTCCTCCACATAGCTTAATAGCCTGTTTTCATCAATCTGATTTCCGGAAACCTGTTTCACCAACACATATTTCTGTTTCTTTTTACTATATCGGATATGTGCATCCGTAGGTTCTGTTCTGTCTTTTTCATCAAAATGATCCGCAGACAATGCTGCCTGTTCCTGCGCTTCATCTCTGATGATCTGATAATCAATCTTATAATCTCTCTGTGATGCAAAAAGTTTAAATGTCCCGCTTCTCTCCTGTTTCAATGTTTCCAGTGCACTTTTCAGAATGTCCTGATCCAGACTGTATCCCAGTTGTTCCATTGAAACATTATAAACATCCTTTCCATCTTCATGAAATGTTATTTTTTTATTCTGAAATGCTTCAGATATTTTCTGCTGCGCTTCTCCCACAGTAAGCTTCGATACATCTAACCTGTACACACTCACTTTCCTTCCCAGTGTGACAGTATCCACATGATGTATGTAAGCAGCCAGACCGATTCCCGCTGTCACGATCATCACGATACATATTACAAGAATCACTTTCAGCTTCTTTCTATTTAAGGCTTTTTTCTGTTCCATCCTTTGTTCTGCTACTTCCTTTCACCTTATTTTAGATATCTGCAATTATTTTATTATATAGAGAGATAAAAATCAATTTGTAAAATGCAGTTCGCCTGTTGTTACTGTTCACTCCGTTCTCAGTAACGTAGCCAAAATTCATTCCAGATAGCAACCGCCTGTTACTTTAGAGCGTTTCTGAAAAATCATTCCTGCAATCTGCACGCCCCACTTTGCGGTATATTTTGTCCGAGTTCGGTTGTCGTAGCCCATCAGGTTTTTGAGTCCATAAAAAAATCCCACATCACAAGGATGCGGGATTTTTTACTTATGAGGTTATCATCAGGCTTTATTAACTGATCCGAATAATTCCATTTTTTCCTTAACAGTAGCTTTGATTGCTTCGAAGCCAGGTGCAAGAAGTTTACGAGGATCGTATCCTTTACCCTGCTGATCTTTTCCTTCTTCGATGTATTTACGTGTAGCTGCTGCGAAAGAAAGCTGGCATTCTGTGTTTACATTGATTTTGGATACGCCAAGGTCGATAGCTTTCTTGATCATATCTGCCGGGATACCTGTGCCACCGTGAAGTACCAGAGGCATCTCTCCTGTCAGTTTCTGGATAGCATCCAGAGTCTCAAAGCTTAAGCCTTTCCAGTTAGCCGGATATTTTCCATGGATGTTACCGATACCTGCTGCAAGGAAATCAATACCAAGGTCTGCGATCATCTTGCATTCCTTAGGATCTGCGCATTCGCCCATTCCTACAACACCGTCTTCTTCACCACCGATGGAGCCAACTTCTGCTTCCAGAGACATTCCGTGTTCAGCAACGATCTTAACCAGTTCTTTAGTTTTTGCAACGTTTTCTTCGATCGGGTAATGAGATCCGTCGAACATGATGGATGAGAATCCTGCTTCAACGCATTTTAAGCATCCTTCATAGCTGCCGTGGTCAAGGTGAAGAGCTACAGGAACAGTGATGTTCAGTTCTTCCATCATTCCGTTAACCATACCAACAACTGTTTTATAACCTGTCATATATTTACCAGCACCTTCGGATACACCAAGGATTACAGGAGAGTTCAGTTCCTGAGCTGTTAAAAGAATAGCCTTTGTCCACTCAAGGTTGTTGATGTTGAACTGTCCAACTGCATAATGACCTGCTTTTGCTTTTTTCAGCATTTCTGTTGCATTTACTAACATGATAAATTCCTCCTAATCTGTAGTAACTGTGTTCATTCTCAGTTACCCTAATCAATCTCCGATATGGAATTACATCTATATCCAGATATGGTTATATTACCAGATTTCTGCTTTTTCGTCTACTCTTTTGCCAAAAAAATAACAAACAAAATTCCCCGGAAGATATGCAAAAAAGTCCGGCAATACACAATATATAATAATTTTCTGCAATTTATAAAAAAGTGCTTGCATTATTTAAATATTTCATATATAATAAGTTTCGGTTTAAGGATGGATTCCCGAGTGGCCAAAGGGGGCAGACTGTAAATCTGTTAGCAACGCTTTCGAAGGTTCGAATCCTTCTCCATCCATCAAAAGGTTCAGACATTTGTCTGGATCTTTTTTTGTTATATTATAAAGCGGCAGCCCCTTCTTCCGCAAGAGGCTGCCGTCCGGGTCAGGCGGATAAGATCATCCGCTTCGCATTTTGTTAATTTTTATGATGTAAGACCACTGCGCCAAATGCCGGCATTGTGATCTTCAGAATTCCGGCTGCTGCTGTGTATTCTTTACATTCTTCCGTAAATCCCACTGCAGATGTCATGACAACACGTTTCAGCTTTGTATCTTCCAGACGGCTGATTCCTGCCTGTTCTAACCGTATCTCCACTTCCCTGCCTTCTTCCTGATTATTTACGATCACAATTATCTGTTCATCATGAGAAAATCTCGCATAACAAAGTCCCTGATAATCATTCCAGAGAAATCCCAGTGATCCCGTTTTTAACACTTCATATTTCTTATGGATACGGATCATTACCCTGTGGAAGTCGATCATCTGATAATCCTCACGTCCCCAGGGATAAGTACGTCTGTTATCCGGATCTGTGAATCCACAGAGTCCTGCCTCATCTCCGTAATATACAGTCGGTGCGCCCGGCCAGGTCATCTGGATGGTAACCGCCTCACGCATAACTGCCGGATTTACTCCCTCAGATGCCGCCTCCGGACCTGCATAGGAAATTCGTCCTACCCTGTGATTGGTTCTGGTCAGGAATCTGGAATGGTCATGATTTGACAATTCATTCATGGCTGTCTGAAGTGCAGACATATGAAGCGCTCTCATGTGCGTTTTCATAGCTCCGATAAAAGCCTCACTGTTTCCTAACAGGTCTTCACGATACTCGTCACTGTGCTTCTCCATACCTGTCAGGAACCAGGTCAGCGGCTCCATAAATGCGTCATAGTTCATGACTGTATCCCATTCATCACCTTTCAGCCAGCCTTCCGGATTACCGTAATGCTCTGCCAGGATAATGGCATTTGGATTGGCAGCTTTCACTGCCTTCCGGAAATCTTTCCAGAACTGATGGTTAAAATCATTGCTGTGTCCCAGATCCGCCGCCACATCCAGTCTCCAACCGTCTACATTATAAGGAGCAGATACCCATTTCTGTCCAACACGAAGAATATAATCATAAAGTTCTCTGGAACCCTCATAATTTAATTTAGGCAGTGTATCGTGTGCCCACCATCCATCATAGGAGGTGTTATATGGCCATGCATTAGGATCATTAAAGGAAAAGAAATTACGATAGGGACTGTCCGCAGAAACATAAGCTCCTTTCGGATATCCTTCCTGATTCTCATAAATACGTTCTCTGTCCATCCACTTATTAAAAGAACCGCAGTGATTGAACACACCATCCAGAATGATCTTCATTCCTCTTCTGTGGATCTCTGCTGTCAGTTTCGCAAAAAGCTCATTACTTGCTTCCAGATTCTTCTTATCTGTCACACGTTTGATATATTTCCATGCATGGGAATTATCATCGTCATCTCCAAGAAGGATTCCCTCATTACAATCTTCTACAATCCTGCCGTAATGTGGATCCACATAATCATAATCCTGACAGTCATACTTATGATTACTTGGAGAAACAAAAATCGGATTTAAATAAATAACCTCGACTCCCAGATCCTGCAGATAATCCAGTTTGTTCATAATTCCCTGCAGGTCACCGCCGTAAAATTCACGCACACCCATCACTGCCGGAATCTTATTCCACTGTTCTACCTGTACACTCTTATCTCCAATATAATGATATTCTCCGGTCACAACATCATTGGTAGGATCTCCGTTAAGAAAACGGTCTACATAAATCTGGTACATTACCGCACCTTTGGCCCACTTTGGAGTATCAAAGCCCGGATAAATCTCAAAATCCATCCTGCCCTCATGTTTCATACAGACTCCCTGATTATTGTAATAACAGGTTACCCATCCATACTGTATCTCAAAATAATAACGAAAGATATCCGCTCCAATCGTCACCTGGGCAGAATAATAATCAAATCCGTTCTCTGTCCCGCAAATCTCCATCTGCACACGCTGCTCCTGGCTTACCAGATATACAGAATCTACATTATTTCTCTGGGTACGGAATTTGATCGTTACTGTATCTCCTGCCTTTGGTTCTGCAGGTATTCTGTAATATTCTGTTCCGTCACTGAAAAGCGCCTCTTTATTAAACACAGGACGCATATTCAGGATGTACTGCATTCTTTTTTTTATATCTGCTTTTTCATGTTCCATTTCCGTCCAGTCCTCTCTGTCATTTATCATTTTATTATTTTATCCTAAAATAAACCATCTGACAACCATCTGTTTTTCCCAAAAATATTTAGATATTCAGTGATTCTACACAACCATTCATTCTGTCACAGTATTTCGGACTGCCGGATTCCGGCGAAGCAGATATTTCATTGCTGAAAATAACATGAACAGTAATGATATTTTAAGACAGTAAAAAAGCCAGCGGGATAAGCTGGCTTTTTTGGAGAAGGTATTTCTTCTTATGGGGTGTAGCAAAAACTATATAATGTATTGGGGGGTTTTTACGGTTTATATAATACCATGAGGCAAGAGAAAAGTGTGCACAAACTTCACAAAATTTGGCACACTTTTTTGTATACATTATATACTGTTGTTTTCTGTTTCCGGATTTTCTGTTATAAAAAGTGCTTCAAATTCGTCTCTGTGCACCTTTTCCTTCTCGAGAAGAAGACTTGCACACTTGTGCAGAACATCCTCATGTTCCAGAATGATCTTCTTTGCCTGGTCATGACATTCACTGATAATACGGCGGATTTCTTCATCAATGGACTTGGCAACATCCTCGCTGTAGCTTCTGGTATGAGCCAGGTCTCTGCCGATAAATACCTCGTCATCGTCATCACCATAACAGATAAGACCAAGTTTATCAGACATTCCGTATTTCATAACCATACTTCTGGCTGTCGCAGTTGCACGTTTGATGTCATTGGATGCACCAGTCGTAATATCTCCGAAGATAATTTCCTCTGCTATGCGCCCGCCTAACAGTGTCATAATATCCTGAAGCATTTTTCCTTTGGTATTAAACATCTCATCATTATCCGGAAGAGGCATGGTGTAACCTGCTGCTCCCATTCCTGTCGGGATAATGGAAATCGTGTAGACAGGATCCATATCCGGAAGTACATGAAACAGGATCGCATGTCCGGATTCATGATACGCGGTGATCTTTTTCTCTTTCTCAGAGATCACCTTACTCTTCTTTTCTGCACCGATGCCTACTTTGATAAAAGCACCTTTGATATCAGACTGAAGGATAAATCCTCTTCCCTTTCTCGCTGCTTCAATGGCAGCTTCATTCAGAAGATTCTCCAGATCTGCACCTGTAAATCCTGCTGTTGTTCTGGCAATCTGAACCAGATCTACATCCTCTCCAAGAGGTTTGTCCTTGGCATGAACGCGGAGGATTTCCTCTCTTCCCTTCACATCCGGACGTCCCACTGCAACCTTACGGTCAAAACGTCCCGGACGCAAAATTGCAGGATCCAGGATATCCACGCGGTTAGTCGCTGCCATCACAATGATTCCCTCATTCACACCAAAGCCATCCATCTCTACCAGAAGCTGGTTCAGTGTCTGCTCTCTCTCATCATGTCCGCCGCCCATACCGGTTCCACGCTGTCTTGCAACCGCATCGATCTCATCAATGAAAATAATACATGGTGCATGGCGTTTGCCTTCTTCAAAAAGATCACGCACACGTGATGCACCTACACCGACAAACATTTCCACAAAGTCAGAACCGGAAATGGAGAAAAACGGAACTCCCGCTTCTCCTGCCACTGCCTTTGCCAGAAGTGTCTTACCAGTTCCGGGAGGGCCTACAAGCAGCACGCCTTTCGGAATCCTTGCGCCTACTTTTGTATATTTCTGTGGAGATTTCAGGAAATCTACCACCTCTACCAGATCTTCCTTCTCCTCCTGCAGACCTGCTACCTTGTCAAAAGTAACTTTCTTATTATCATCCGGAGATGACATTCTTGCGCGGCTCTTGCCGAAATTCATCATCTTGGCATTTCCGCCGCCACCGCCACCTGCCATCTGGCGGTTCATCATCATGATCAGAAAGATCACAAGGGCACCTGTGAGAAGAACCGGAAGCAAGGTTGTCAGAAATACATTGTCTCCGGGTACATCCTGAGTTGTAATATCAATATCGTATTTATTCAACAGTTCGATTGCCTGATTGACATCTGTCACATAAACCTTCTTCTGACCGGAGTCAGTAGTATCTACGATCACAGAACCTGTAGGCACTTCTCTGTTCTGTTGAATTGCCGCATCAACCACTTTGTTGTCTTCAAGAGCCTGCTCCAGTTGCTTCTGTGTGTAATTACTCTGGGAAACCACCTGGTTATTCAGATAAAAATAACCGGCTACCAGTGCAATGATCAGCACCAGATACAGACCAATTCTGCTTGGCTGTTTATTCACTTACTTAAATCTCCTTTCAGTCTTCCCCCAGTTCCACTACTCCTATGAATGGAAGATTCCTGTATTTCTGTGCATAGTCCAGACCATAGCCAACTACAAACTCATCCGGGATGTTAAAGCAGCAATAATCAACTCTTACATCTCTGACTCTTCGCTCCGGTTTGTCCAGCAATGTACACAGACGGATGCTGTTTGGATTTCTCTGCTTCAGAATTTCGATGAGATAACTTAATGTTCTTCCTGAGTCAATGATATCCTCTACGATCAGAACGTCCTTTCCTTCCAGTGGCTGGTCAAGGTCTTTGACGATCTTTACAACACCGCTGGACTTGGTGTCATCACCATAACTGGATACAGACATAAAGTCAAGAGAAACCGGCACTGTGATTCTCTTTGCAAGTTCACAGGTAAAGAATACACCACCTTTTAATACACAGATTAAATGGATTTCCTTGCCTGCATAATCCTTGCTGACCTTTGCTGCGATCTGCTTAATACGGGAATCTACTTCCTCTTCGCTGAGTAAAACTTTGATTTTCTCACTCATTTTCGTTTCCTCCTTGGTAATTTAATACTAACACCTTCCTGGTTTGGGGGTTAATTTTATACCTCTCATTCATCCTGCTTCCCACCATCCAGAGGATTTCTTTTCCACATGCGATCAGCGGAATGCTGTCTCTGTATTTCGACGGAATTTTCTCATCGATCATACAGCGGTTCAGCTTCTTTGTGTTCCCCTGCGCATTGATAACCATATAATCTCCTGTCCGTCTGGTGCGAATATACGGATTCTTTTCTATTTTATCATAATCCATCCATTTCGTATACTTTTTTTCTTCAATCTTCTGACCTTCATACAAAAATATTTCTGCCGAAAAAATTCCCAGCGGACTGGTCACAGTCCCCGGAATTCTGATTTTCCATTCCCTGTCTGATATATTTTTTCCGCAAACTGTTTTTCCGTTTTGGATATCTGAACCTTTATGCTTTTCACCGATCATCCCGGCTGACTTCTCCTCTCCGTACCGACAAAGTCTTACTCCCTCGTAATCTCTTCTGGCTTCCATGTGATAAGGAAGGCTGATCCGTCTTCCAGTCTGCATTTCATAAAGTTCCAGAACCTTCTCATAGTGAACAGCCGCCAGATCCTTCCGTCTGCCTGCCAGCTGTTCCATCGCCTGTTGTAATGCATAAACCTGAATGATCTGAGGCTCCATAAAAAATTTTTCAGTAAAGTAATATTCCTTACCTTTATGAAACTCGCCCAAAACCAGGCAGCTCTGCTGCGTAAGATATTCCTCTGCCTGGGAAATCCTTGCCGCAGTCTCTGCCATATGTGCCGCTGCCTTTCCATTGACCTGCTGTTCCAACATAGGAAGAATATGATGTCTGATTCGGTTTCTGGTATATTCATCTGACAGATTGGTGCTGTCCTGAATATGAGAAATCTTCTTTTCTTTCAGATACTCTGCAATTTTGTCCCGGTTTAAGCACAGAATCGGGCGGATAATCTCTCCGTCTACAGGGCGCATGGTGCATAGTCCCCGCAGACCTGTTCCTCTGCACAGATTATGAAGCATAGTTTCCGCAAGATCCTCCTGATTATGCGCTAATGCAATTTTTATCTCACTGTCCTTTCTCCCACAGACGGCAGCTTCCCTCTGAAAAGCTTCTTTTCTTACAATCCTTCCCGTCTCTTCCTCGCCCAGCTTCCACTCCCTGCTCAATCCCGGAACATCATAACAATAAACAGTACATGGGATCTGCCACTTCCGGCATATGTTTTCCACAAAGCTTTGGTCCCTGTCCGCTTCCTTTCCACGTATTCCATGATGTATATGGACCACTCTCAATGTAAAATCCAGTTTTCCCTGAAGCTCCTTTAAAATGCGGAGCATTGCCATAGAGTCACTTCCACCGGACACTCCTGCCAGGACCACATCATTTTTTCCGATCATCCTGTTTTGCTTTATATAAGCAAGAATTTCTCTTTCCATTTTTATCCTGATTTCCTTTTCTATCTTAGAGCATGTCTGAAAAATCATTCCCGCAATCTGCACGCCCCACTTTGCGGGATATTTCACCCGAATTCAGTTGCCGTAGCCCGCTACGGCGCCCTCATCCGGGCAAAATATCCCACAAATTGTGACGCACATCTTGCAGAAAGCCTTTTTCAGACACGCTCTAGTATCCGCAACATTATTTTTTCCACACGCCTGCCACCAGCACTGTCATATCATCCCGTGCATGATAATCGCTGTATCCCAGCACCCGTTCCAGTATTCCCCTGCCGAAATCTTTCGGTGATTCCTCGTGAACATCCATAATGATTTCTTTCATGGTTTCCTCCTCTTTCTGGTCAGGCAATGCATCCAGGACTCCATCTGTCATCATGATCAGGTAATCCCCATGATACAGCTTTCTGGTAGCTGTCTCAAAATCAATCTGCTGTACAAGCCCTGCGGCCAGACTTTCAGAAGTAATAGATTCCACCCAGTGATCTCTTTTGATAAATGTAGACGCTGCCCCCGCCTTCAGAAAATTGCAGATTCCTGTATACAGGTCCACTGCGCAGATATCCACTGTAGAAAACATACCCTCCTCTCCTTTGAGTACCAGAGCAGAATTTACCATCTTTGCTGCCGTTTCCTGGGAAAATCCTGACTCCATAAACTGTTCCAGAAGTTCCACAACTGTCTCGCTCTCCCTGCATGCTTCCATCCCTGAGCCCATGCCATCCGAAAGGCACATAACAAACCTGCCGCCATCCTCCTGTCTGCATATATAATTATCTCCGGAAACCTTCTCTTCTTCTCTGGTAAGCCTGGCCGTTCCATAGAGAACCTGATAGCTTACATCCTCAGCAAAATGTACAGTGTGATATTCTCCGTTTACAATACATCTGCTCCCATTTACAGGTACCATGGAAATTTCACAGTATTTTGAAAGAAGCTGTGCGATCTCTGTCATGGAAATACACTGACCGCTTCTGGCACGCATGGTGAGAAAAATCTGTTTACGTCCTTTCACCTTATTCATCATCCATGCCCTGCGAAGGATCACATGGCTCTTTCTCAGTCCCTTGCGAAGTTCTTCTTCAAACTGCGGCGTTACTCGCTCCAGGTCATACAGATCACTGGCCACGTTTTCCATGATATGTGAGACTTCCATAAGCTGCTGTGCTACTGCCAGCCGATTCTCGATCATACGGTTATCCCACATCAGGTTCTGCCTTTCTTTCTGAAAATTCTCTGCAACCGTCTCATAATACTGTACGGAACGGGGACATATGCCTGTCCAGTCAGCGCGGATGCCTCTGACATTTTCCTCGTTTCCACTCTCCATAGAACGTACCAGTGCCTCCACTCCTTTCACCAGTTCCTGACTGTGTTCTCCCCAGCAGATTTCCCTCTGATAGCATCTGCTGCATACCTTTGCATTTGTATCCTCAATGATCTGCTCAACCTGCCTGCTGCTCAGATAATCTTTCCGATAAGGCATCCCGTAGAAAGTATCTGCCAGTTTCTGAAAAGATGCCGCATACTTCTCCACCCTCTCTTTCTGAGGATGGCCCTCCTGCAGAGACGGCAGTTCTTCTGTATCCGGCAGATTTTCTGCTAAAATAGTTTTTGCCATGTCCCGTATGATCAGCATAATGCTGATAACGAGCATGGCAATCATCCATTCCTGCATATTCTCCCCTCCCCTTATTCATTCCCTGTATATAGCAGACTACTGCATTTTTATCAGAGAATTTCAATAACTGTTCAACAGTCCTCTCTTTCACAAAGTACTAAACAGTTACAGATATTATATGGAAGGGTTTCTGAAATATCTGTCAAACGCAGACGAATCCTTCGCAAAAGTTTTCGACATTTGTTACTGCTGTTTCTTAAAAACAGTCTCATTGTCCTTCACAAGTCCCAGTTTCTCTCTGGCAACCTCTTCTGCATATTCGTCTGTCTCCATATATTTCTTTAATTTATCAATTTCTTCTGTACGTGTCTGCTCATCTTCAATCTGTTGCTGAAGAGTGGCGGCCTTAGCATCATATCCTGTGAGGCGTTCCTTAAGGTCATTACTTTCTAGCATCAGTCCTCCCAGAAGGACTAAAACAACCAGCGCAATCGCAATCATTCCAAGAGAGTTATACCCTACTTTCTTTTTTTTCTTCCTTTTCTTAGAATTACCCAATTTGCCAGCCTTCCTTTTTTAGCATATTTATACGCTTTATACCACAGGAGTTTACATCTTTTGACCGGAAATAGCAACCATTTTATCAAAAATTTAATAATTATTACAGGAATCTCCATAAGTTTCGTACAGCATTTTACAAAAATATCTCCGAGGACCCTGTTGCAGATATACGCTCCGGATAAAAAGCCTAAAACCATAAAAAAACGCAGGATTCCTTCATTGCTCCTGTAAATCTCCGAAAAAACAAAAAAGGCACAACAAAGCCAGTACAAAATATCTTCCGTCCCGACAGCTTTATCCGAATGTGCAAAAACATTCCTGAATGCAGCCAGCAGATCATAACACAAAAGGAGAACAGCGCCCACAGCTATTGTCCGGAGCAGCAGAAGTAATTCATGATGAATAAATGCACTCATCTCTCACCGGAACATCCTTCTAAATAAGGATTCATCCCTGTTATCTGTATTCTTTGACAGATAGGTAAGACTGTCCACTTTTCCCTCCAGATCTACTTCTCCCTTTTCCAGATCAAGCTGCTTCACATGAAGCTGTTCTCCCTTTATTACAAGTTTCCCTGCCTGTGTAAAAAGCAGGATTTCTTTTTCATCAAAGGATTTAATATCCTTTACCCCGGTAATTCTCCCGTTCTGACGGTTTTCCAGCATCAGGCTGTGAGTTGAAAGTATCTTCTTCTCTTCCACAGACGCCTCCCGGTCACAGCCTCCGGAAACTATGACCTGCCAATCTGTTACTTATCAGTAGTTTATGTGCCGGAAAATGGAAATAGACAATAAAATGTTAAAAATTTATATGTTCCCACTGCACAAATGCAAAAAGCTGCAAATTACCATCCGGAATCAAAGATATTTGTACATACTCTCTACATCTTCTTTTTTGACAGTTTCTTTTACATCCAGTACTTCTACTTTGACATTCTTACTTCCGAACTGGATTTCAATAGTATCTCCCGTCTTTACCTGTACAGATGCCTTGGCAGGCTTATCGTTGACAAGAACTCTTCCTGCATCACATGCTTCGTTTGCCACTGTACGGCGTTTGATCAGACGTGACACCTTTAAGTATTTATCTAATCTCATATTTTACTCCTGTAAATGGATACTCACGAATTACTCCGCCGGAGTATCAAAAAAGGGGAACTTTCGTTCCCCCGGTTATCGCCTTTATTATTTACCGTTAACCATATCTTTTAATGCTTTTCCAGCTTTGAATTTCGGTGATTTAGAAGCTTCGATTTTCATAGTTTCACCAGTCTGAGGATTTCTTCCCTCGCGAGCAGCTCTTTCACTTACTTCAAATGTACCAAATCCTACTAACTGGATTTTTCCGCCATTTTTCAGTTCTTTAGAAACGACATCAACGAAAGATTTCAGAACGTCTTCTACGTCCTTCTTGGATAAGTTTGTCTCTTTCGCCATAGCTGCTACTAATTCTGTTTTATTCATGGTGTTTCCTCCTCTAATGATCTCTTTCTTGTTTGGTGGCATCTGCCAAAAGCGACAGAGCTCTATCCTCTATATATATACCTTTTTCCCCATATTGTCAAGGTTTTTCGTAACTGTTCAGCTCTGTGTCAGCTCTGTGTTACTGAGGATAATCCCTGAAACATTCCTCTGCAAAATTCTCCCAGATTTCTCTCTGTCTGATAAGATTCTGAAGCTTTTCCACATTTTTCTCTGAAATCCACACCTTTTTGTGTGAATAATAATAATTTGCCAGTTTCCAGTATTTTTCAGGATAAGTGAAACGTACACGCAGATTTTTCCACTCTTCTGCCGAGATTGGACGGATTTTATGATATTCCCTGAGCATTTCCCCTGCCAGGTCCAGATTCCAGTTATATTTCTCCAGTATTTTTCTCATAAAACGATACAAATCTGCTACCTGAATATCAAAACTCCAGTGACCAAAATTTGTGACTGCCGTCCCCAAATGATCACCTTTCAGCATCAGAATATTATGCTGATTATATTCTCCATGACATACCTGTCCTTCCCGCCATGCCCTTTCCCTGAGATCATCATAATCCGTCTCGTCCAGAAGCTTTACTGCATACTGTGCCCTTTCAAGAAACTGCTCCACACTTGCCAGATAATTTTTCTCAAATACATTGGATGCTCCTTTGTTCCGTATAAATTTGCGTATCTTACGAAGCTCCTGATTGTGCCGAAGATATTCCTCCCTGAGAGATCTTTCCCTGTATTCCTCCACAGGTTCCATTTTCATTAAAATATGTAACCTTGCCAGTGTCCGGACACTTTTTAAAATATCTTCCCGGGATTTTGTGTCACACTCTTTTCCTTCATACCAGTGCTGGAGTGTAAACCTTTGTTCAGTCTTATCTTTACTGACCAGACTTTCCTGATTATTCCGCAGAAAATAATCGGTATTTATACCATTTTCCTGAAGTCTCATCAAAAGCTCCTGCTGTTTTTCCAGCTTTTTTTCAGAACCGTGAAATTCCCTCAGGATCAGAAGTCCCTGAGCTGTATAGCAGAGTAAAGCTCCTCTTGTCCTTGCAGAACGGTCTGCTGTCAGCTCATACTGAGCCAAAGTGCCAAGTCCGTAATCATACAATGACATATCCCCCTCTTAATCATCTTAATTCTTTCTATACATATGAAGAAAATCCGGTGGATATACCCCCGGATTTTCATAGAGCCACTGTTATTTACTATATTCTGATATACTGACCATTCCATAAAACTGCACTATTTCTCATCAAGCAGACCCAATAATATCTCTTTCTGATTCTTCTGTGGATCGGCAAGCACTACTTCCAGAAGACGGTTCAGCGTTTCTCCTATTTCACGCCCCGGCTTATAACCGGCTTCAATCAGATCTTTCCCTGTCACTGCCAGAGTTTTTAAAGATACACACTGATGTTCATTAATGATCGTCTCATAAGCCTCTTTCACCTTATTCAGACGTTCCTGCTTCTCTGCGCGTCTGTAATCACTCTGTGCCAGCATATCTGCCTGCTGCACTTCCAGATAATATGGGAAGAGATCCTCTCCGATACGGTTCACTGCTCTGCGCACCGCCTTTGTCATTCCCTCCGGTCTGTCATCATGCCATTTTACCAGACGGGTTACCTTGCGGATCGTATCATTATCGAATTTCAGCCTGCGCAGGATCTGTGCAGCCATCTTTTCTCCCGCAATCCCATGCATCTTGAAATGATCTCTTCCATTCTCATCTGTTTTCCGGACAACCGGCTTTCCAATGTCATGAAGCAGCATGGTAATCCTGAGAACTTTATCTGCACGTACATGACAGAGACTGTGCAGGATATGCTCTCCTACTGTGTAACAGTGGTGCGGCGTATTCTGAGATGTTGTCATACATGCATCAAACTCCGGAAGAAATTCAGCTGTGATCCCGGCTTCATAAGCCACCCTGAGATAATCCGGATGAGGAGACATCAGGAGCTTCACAAGCTCTACCTGAATCCGCTCTGCGCTGACATGCTTCAGATTCGGTGCCAGAACCTTCAGTGCCTTACGAGTCTCTTCTTCAATGGCAAAGCCCAACTGCGCACTGAAACGGACTGCACGCATGATCCGCAGTGCATCCTCTGTAAAACGCTCCAGCGGATCTCCCACACAGCGGATGATTTTTCTCTCAATATCCTCCAGTCCGCCGAAAAGGTCCACCAGTCCTGAAGAAGGATTGTATGCCATTGCATTGATGGTAAAATCCCGGCGTTTCAGGTCTTCCTCAAGGCTTGCTGTAAAGGTGACCTCTTTGGGATGTCTGCCGTCCTCATACTCACCATCTACACGATAAGTCGTGACCTCATATCCTTCTTTTTCCATAAGAACAGTCACTGTTCCATGCTGCAGACCTGTATCCACTGTTCTGTGAAACAAAGCCTTGACCTGCTCCGGCTTTGCGGATGTGGTGATGTCCCAGTCATCCGGGCTCCGTCCCAGAATGGAATCACGCACACAGCCGCCTACCACATAGGCTTCATAGCCTGCTTTTTCCAGTATATGCAAAATTGTTTCCGCGTTTTTCGGTATTTCCAGAATCATATGACCATCCTTATCTTCTTCTATTTATTCTTAACCCCGAAAACCGGCACTCAGATATCTCTGCTGCCGGTTTTCTTTATTTTCTTATTGATTAGTATGCTCTGCCCCAGTAAACCATCTTCTTGGCAGGTTTTCCACAGCATACGCAGACATCACTTAAATGCTCCTGCTCAAACGGCATACATCTGGATGTAGCCTGAACATCTTCTTTGATCTTGTCCTCACATGCGCGGTCACCGCACCACATAGCTTTTACGAAGCCTGGTTTGTTAACAATAGTATCTTTGAATTCTTCATAGTTTGTAGCAACATAAGTATGGGAATCTCTGTGCTTACGTGCACGCTCCAGCATATCTTTCTGGATTGTTTCCAGGATTTCCTGTACTTTTTCCACAAGCTCATCAAATGTAACAGTATATTTCTCTCTTGTATCACGACGGCAGATCACAGCCTGACCATTCTCGATATCCTTCGGACCGCACTCGATACGGATCGGGATACCACGCATTTCCTGCTCTGCGAATTTGAATCCCGGGCTCTTGTCTGTGTCGTCTACTTTTACGCGGACTCCTGCTGCCTTTAATGCTGCAAACATCTCATCTGCTTTCTCAAGAACGCCCTCTTTTCTCTGCTGGATTGGAATGATCACTGCCTGTACAGGAGCGATTCTCGGAGGCAGCACCAGACCACTGTTATCACCATGTACCATGATGATAGCACCGATCATACGTGTTGTCATTCCCCAGGATGTCTGATGTACATACTGAAGTTTATTTTCTTTATCTGTATACTGGATGCCGAATGCTCTTGCAAATCCATCGCCAAAGTTATGGCTTGTACCGGACTGAAGAGCTTTTCCATCATGCATCAGGGATTCAATTGTATAAGTAGCTTCTGCACCGGAGAATTTCTCCTTGTCTGTTTTCTGTCCCTTGATAACCGGGATTGCAAGTACTTCCTCACAGAAATCTGCATACAGATTCAGCATCTGGATAGTACGCTCTTCTGCTTCCTCGGCTGTAGCATGAGCTGTATGGCCTTCCTGCCATAAGAACTCACGTGAACGAAGGAACGGACGTGTTGTCTTTTCCCAACGCACTACAGAGCACCACTGATTGTATACCTTCGGCAGGTCTCTGTGAGACTGGATTTCTTTTGCATAGAAATCACAGAATAATGTCTCTGATGTAGGACGTACACACAGACGCTCCTGAAGCGGATCCAGACCACCATGAGTTACCCATGCAACCTCAGGTGCAAATCCTTCTACATGATCTTTCTCTTTCTGAAGAAGAGATTCCGGAATAAAGATTGGCATGTACACGTTCTGTACGCCAGTCTCTTTAAATCTTCTGTCCAGTTCGTGCTGGATATTTTCCCAGATCGCATATCCTGCAGGTTTAATTGCCATGCAGCCTTTAACGCTGGTATAACCGCAGAGTTCAGCTTTCTTTACAACGTCGGTATACCACTGGGCGAAATCGTCTTCCATGGATGTGATGGCTTCTACCAGTTTCTTGTTGTTTGCCATGATTACTTCTCCTTTTTATGTGATTGTGTTGATCCTGACAGTGCATCAGGATATAGTCGCGGCGGAATGCATATTCTTCTTATTTTTCTTCTATAAATAAATTTCCTTATCTGCTTCACAGTACAAAAATCTGCCTTTTTTATAATCCTGCAAAACCTGTCATATTATAAAAAACGAAAAAAAGAAGCCCAGCATCCCTCACAAGGGACCGAAAGGCTTCGGCGGTACCACCCTAATTAGCACTGTGCCCAAATGCCTGCACATTGCTCGCTCTTCTTCCGATAACGCAGGAAAAACGCCGTACTTCAATTGTACGGAGCTCCGAGGCCGGTTCCATAATTCACGCACAGAATCCTTCCACCACTGTTTCGCAGCCAACCGGCTGTTCCTCCGGGACTCTTCTCTGGGATTGCTCCTTATGTACTATTCTCTTCATCGCTATATATATTTCGCATTTGGTTATATTCTATTTGAAATAAATTGATGTGTCAAGAGTAAAATCGTTACTGTTCACTCTGTTCTCAGTAATGGTTACTGTTCACACACCACTATCCTGCGAGATGTTTTGGCATGAATATGTCAAAATCACACTTCTATTGTAATCTTACGTCCTGTCCGGTTGTATTTATAATAACGGACCCCGGCTGCATCCAGCATTCTCTTGGAAGCGATCACTGCCGGCGTGTCTGCATATTTATCACAGTCATAGACAATCGTCTTAATACCTGCCTGAATAATTGCCTTGGCACATTCATTACATGGAAAAAGGGAAACATAAAGCTTTGCACCTTCCAGACTTCCTCCCCTGTAATTAAGAATCGCATTCAATTCACTATGGGTCACATAAAAATATTTCGTATGAAGACTGTCACCCTCTCTTGCCCATGGAAATTCATCATCTGAACAGCCCTTTGGAAAACCATTATAACCCATGGACAGGATTTTATTATCCTCACTCACAATACAGGCACCTACCTGAGAATTCGGATCCTTGGAACGCATCCCTGACATCATGGCAACTCCCATAAAATATTCATCCCATGATAAATAATCTGTGCGTTTATGATTTACATCCATTTTCCACACCTCCCCTTCACATACTTCACCATTCATCTGCTTCATAAAAGCAGCACATTGTCCGTTACTGTGAACGGAGCAAACAGTAACCATTGTCTGCTTATAACTGACACAGCCAGAACTTCACACTTTACTCTACAGCAATCCCCGTTCATCATACATGTGAGAGAATCGCTATAATCATGCAGGCTCTGGCTGTTTTATCAGCTTTCTTATTTTATGGCTTATTCAGTCTCTATCTGATTAATTCTTCTGATATGTCTCTCATCGTTGGAAAACGGTGTATTCAAAAATGTATCCACAATCTTCAATGCCAGCCCAGGTCCTACCACTCTTCCGCCAAGTGCAAGGATGTTGGCATCATTGTGAAGTCTTGTAGCCTCTGCTGTAAAACAATCTGTGCAGACTGCAGCTCTGATTCCCTTAAACTTGTTTGCTGTAATGGAAATTCCGATACCTGTTCCGCAGATCAGGATTCCCTTCTCACATTCGCCGTCAAGAATTGCATGTGCAACCTTCTTTGCATATATCGGATAATCTACGGAATCCAGACTGTCACATCCATAATCTTTATATTCAATTCCTTTCTCATCCAGATACTTCTTGATCTCCTGTTTCAGTTCATATCCACCATGATCACATCCTAAAGCTATCATTAATCTTCCTCCTGAAATTAATTTCTTTACCTCTTCAGCAGACTATTTAAGTGAATCTTCATTATCCATCTGGCCATTACTGCTGATAAGATTATATAGTCAGGCATATATCTGCTTCACTACCTGATTATATCATACCACCTGTATGATCTTATGTCCCGCTGCTTTCAGCAGACGGTTCATAATGGCCTGTCCCATTCTTGGTGTATAAAACGCTTCTGAATAAATAGACCTGACCGCACTCTGGTCAAAATCACGAAGCACTTCATATAAATGATGGGCGATTGTTTCCTCTTCTTTCCGACTTCCGATGCTGACTACCAGACCTTCCGGATATCTGTCCTTTGTCTCGTCCGTTGCAATAATTCCGACCTGCTCGCCGTGTGCTTTCGCTTCCGCAGCCAGCTCATTGATTTTCTTCACAACAGCTTCCTCCGGTCCCTCAACAATTGCCAGATCTGCCTTCGGTGCATAATGGCGATATTTCATACCCGGTGCTTTCGGACGTACTTTGCTGTCAGCCGCAATCAGCCCCTTGTCCATCCTTACATCCCCCAGAGTCTCCTGAAGCATCTCCAGAGAAATATAACCCGGACGTAAAACCACAGGCACATCCTCAGTAAAATCAACGATCGTAGACTCAAGACCGATTCCCACCTGGCCTCCGTCAATAATCATCTCAATCGCCTCGCCAAGATCCTCCTCTACATGCTGTGCAGTAGTCGGACTGGGTCTGCCTGAAGTGTTGGCACTGGGTGCTGCCACATAGCCGCCGGCAGCCTTGATCAGCTCCTGTGCAATCCTGTCGCTCGGAAACCGAACCGCCACACTGTCCAGACCACCCGTAGTCTCCTGTGGTACAAGATCCGACTTCGGAAGAATCATAGTCAGCGGACCCGGCCAGTACTTCTCTGCCAAAATCTTCGCCTTCTCCGGAACCTCCGCTACAATCGGAGCCAGCTTATCAAACTCTGCAATATGCACGATCAGCGGATTATCCGAAGGTCTGCCCTTCGCCGCATAAATTTTCATAGAAGCCTGTGGATTCAACGCATCTCCTCCAAGACCATACACAGTCTCCGTAGGAAACGCAACCAGACCACCCTGCTTCAAAATATCTCCACCACGCCGGATAGCCTCCATATCAAGATTATCCGCTGTCATGGATACAACTTCTGCTTTCATTATATTCCTGCCTTCTTTTTATCTTAATTTAATCTATTATTCCACAACTGTTATTGTACACGATTTTTCAGATTTTGTCTCTATATTTATTCGTCTTTTATCAAACTCCCAAATATCTTTCTAGCGTTCTGTCCATGCGGTACCCCATAATTTTTTTACTTCCTTTGAAAGAATATCCACTTCTTATTTCTCATATCGTCAAATCATTTCCAATTAAACAATATGCTACTTTTTAATGCAAATTAAATGTAAAATTTATTATGCTGCTTTAATTTTTTAGATAATTTGCTACCCCTAACCAAGCACATATTTCCGCATTATTTGCTGCTATTGAAGAATATGTTGCTGCTTGAGCTGTATTATATACTATATTATCTGCAGTCTCTTGTAAACTAGATAATTTGCTAAGACAATCTTGATTTTGTGCAATTATTCTTTCATTTTGTGATATGAGATATGCTTGTTGAATAATAATTTCTCTATTCTGCTGTATAACTTTGTCTAATTTATTCTTTATTTCTTGTAAATCAAAATGCATTAATGCTGTAGTAAAAGATTGATTAGAAGTTGTAATAAAATTATACAAATAATAAATAGCTGTAATGTTTCTAAAATTTGATGGAATAATATTTAATCCATATTCCTTTTTCAGCATTTTATTTACTGATTCTAATTCTTTATAAATCCCTGCATAATTACTCTGTAATAATTTACGATTTTCATTTACATTATTTAACTCAAACTCTGCAATTTTTTTAAAATCTTCATAACTCTTAAAAAAAGCAGCTCTGGCTTTTTTCGCTTTCTCTCTTTTTTTGAAAAAACCAGTTTCCATGATAACATCCCACTCAGTCCACATAGCTAAGGCAGACAAATCTTTATAATTTTGCTCTATATCTAAGAACGTGCTATTCTCTCGATATTCACATTCTGATATATAAGAATCCCAGTCTCTATATGGCATTATATTATCCCAAAGTTCAGTTACTACATACGGTTTACATGTCACTGCATAATCTGCATAAATATAATTTTTGCCTTGTTTATGTAAAAAATAAAAACCTGTCTTACTGCCTCTCCAAGAATCCTTTCCTAAAAATACATATTTTTTCTCAAAATAATTTCCAGTAAGAGAAAATTGTTTTTTTATTTTATACAACATCGCATTATATTTATTTTTTATACATTCCAATGTAAGTATATCATATAGATAAATTTTTAATGCAGTCCTATTAAGTTCTATCTCTCTAGATTCTTTTTCAATACTATTTTCTAAATTTTTATTTATGCTAACCTTTTCTCCACAATTATGGCAAAATAAAGCCTCATTATTTAATTTACATCCACATTTTGAGCAAAACATATATTCTCCTCCATCCCTGTTCTAACTTTTTTGTATTCTATCATCAATATTTTCTACTGTATTTATATATTGAAAATCCGCTAAAATGGAACATTATTACTCGACCATAATATTCTTAAAGTTATCCTTCTAGTTAACTTACCATCAAATATCCATAATCCTACATGGTATTGCACTTTTTTAATATCGAAAATTTTCGTATTATATACCTAATATTTCATTGATGCACAGAACATGTATCAATACCATATTTAATTTTCTTAATTTTTTCATACTTGTTCACCTTTCACCTTCTTAAAAAAATTCATCCAAATGCGTTTCTGCTAAAGTACTGTAACTTCCGATAATTTCAGCCATTCTATCTCAGCAATATCCCCTTTCCTCTCTAACACGTGTTGCATAAATTTATCATAACTAAGCATCTCTGAATCATCAAAATAATATATTTCGCCTGATGAATTTTCCAATCTGTTATATCTTTTCACCAGTTCCATATATGATTCATCTGCACTGATATTATAAAATTCTTCACTGTCAGATTTATTTATACGGAATATTCCTGTGTCATATATAACAGAATTATATTGACCTGTAGCAATATCTTCAGACGATATGATATCTTTTCCAATATTTTTTATCTGTACCCCTGTCATATCATATGTAAAAACATCGGCGATTCTATATCCACCTATAGCTTGCGCATCTTCAGTCGCAAGCAATAATTCTTCCATACCATTTCCATCAATATCATAAAATCCATACCAGATTTCAGTTCCATTATATTTATTGCTCTTCACTAAAATTTCTCTGACATCTGGAAATTCATTTGAAAACTGCGCCGTATTTGATTCATCATAAGTATTTATTGCCTGCTGATATTCAAGAAAAATTGGCGCATACGCATCTACAAGTTCTCCACTGATTTCTTTTCTTACAATTTTAGGTGCTTCAAATCCGTACTCGACATTATAATCAGCTTCTGCATTGTATCCCTGATACTTCATTGACGCATGGAAAATCATATTTACATTTTCAATTTGTTTTGTATTGTCATCAATTGTAACTGTTACATCACAATTGCCATATTTAAGATTTTCTATTCCATCTATCAAATTTATCATTTCTGATGCAAATTCTGACATCTTATTTCCATCAACAGTAAAATAAATTTTGTTTTCTGATTTAGAAGCCTCAAGTATCATATCATACGTTAAACTTGAAAATTTAAAGTATACCGGATCTATTACAGCATCTTTACTATATACCGTTGGTTCTGTAAATTCATAATGTGCTACACCATCCGAGTATTGTGCAGTCCATGCTGTGGTCTGCTCTCCTACACGAATACTGGCATTGCCTGATATCTTTACCGTAGAAAGATTTTGTTCATTATAATCTTCTACATTTGCATCAGATTTAAGTGTTGCTTTCATCTTTGCTTTCTGTTTTTCATCTTCTGACTTAATTTCCATATCAGCCTCTGCACTTAATATTTCTCTCCAGCTACCAGATTTTGTCACTTCTTTTGCAGCATTCATATATGTATCGTAAATATCTTCTTTAGAACCGGTTACATTTACAACTAATACATCATAATTTGTGTATATACCTTCCTGATCTCCTATTTCAGTTTTCTGAATACCGACCTGATTAAAAGCTTCACTTATACATTCACGTTGCTTCTTTGTCAGATTGTTCATAGCCAGAGCCGATCTTTCTACCATTTCCCTACATTGAACAAAATCACAATCTGAGTGCATCAAATTCATCGCACGATACCAGAGTTTTACAATATCTTCCAAAGATATCTTAGCAGTTTCATCTCCATTGATTCCATTCCACATTAAATATGCCGTATGTGATATCACAGTGCTGTAATAGTACCCTTCTCCATGTTCTTCTATTCCATCTTTTTCATTATCACTCACAGAAACAGCATTATTCGTATCATGTGGATTTTGTAAATTTCTTCTTAAATTAATCTCGTCAGCAGTGTATACCCAGTCTGGATTTTTTTTACCATAACACCAAGTCGTAACTATTTCTGAATATATATCGGATATTCCTTCACTAATTGCTCTATTTTCCACCGATCTATTCCCCTGTTCAAACCATTCAACCATTTTATTACTTATGACATGTCCATACTCATGACCGATTACACTCAAATTATTTACTCCCGTTACTTTTCCCATACTAATAAAGCCAATAAAATCATCCCCTTTTAAGTTCGTATAAAGAGTTCCACCTTTTGCATTTTTCCCCCAATCAAACCTATCATTAAAATATGCATATATTTCTGAATCAAATCCACATATACTTTTAAAATATGATTTTATTTTACGTATATTTAAATATAATCTTACAGCTTTTTCATAATTTTTTTCTTTTTTCTCATTTCCAAATATATGATCTGAACTAACAGTCCAAAAACAATTTTCCATATTCTTATTCTTTTCACTCGATTTTCCTCTTAAATCTCCAATTCCTTTTATCTTACCGTCAGCTAAATTGAAACCTTCCTTTCTCTCTTCTATCGGAAATCCATTTTCATATTTTTCATCAGATGCCATATATCCAAGCGTGGTTTTTACCAGAGAATTTACTGTTAAAATTCTCCCTGTTTTGGCATCTACAACAAATTCATATCCATTTATCATTATCCAATATGCCAAATATGTTTGTCCATCTTCCGTAAAATTATAAATACAAAGATCATCGTTTTTCAAATCATCTATCGCTAAGCTGTCATCATCATCTGTGTTTAGCATCTCTTTAACATATGACCGAATACTTTCCTCGACCTGCTCTTGTGTAACTGTCGGTGTCAAATCAATCGTTTGATCCACATCTTCGGCATTTCCTGTTATATCTGTTACTTCATTTTTCTCATTCGTTGCATACACAACAGTTCTTTTATATACCGGAATCCCTTTATAATTCTGCTGTAATCGATAATAGGAATCTCCATCCACAACACTTATATCTTTTTCCGTCAATTCAGAAAAAGCATTCTTATACCCGTATGCCTCTCCAAATTTCTTTGCATGCGCAATAGCCTGCCGTGAATTTTTTATTTTGTATGTACGACTCATTACAGATTCTTTATCCGGTGACAAAAAACTGTCTAGTGCCCCCATTTTCCATCCAGCAATTCCTATTCCTGATATAACAACAATAAGAATTGAAAAAAATATTAAAAACTTTTTCATTCGTCGTTTTTTTACTTTCGTTCCGCACACTGGACAGAATTTCGCATTCTTTTGTAATTTATTTTTACATTTTGAACATCTCATTTTATTCACCTTAACTGTTCTCTATTTATTAGTTCTCTTCATTAGAAAACATTGTAACCTTATTCTGCTGATTCTTCTGCATTCTCGTCGTCATTTACTCTAATAACAATATCTTTAATTTCATCACCAGTCTCATCTATATATGGTTCAGAGGAAGACATACTTACTTTTACTACATCATCTTTATTTTGGCTCTCATCAATACTTACACTGTTCCATCTGTTATCCCAAGATGCTTCAGCTATCCTAATATCATCACCTGTCATATCTGATATCAATGTATTTGCTTTATCACAAAATTCCTGTTCTGTTGATACAAACTGTGCTCCATCGACCGTATAACTGGTATACCCTTCTGCATATATAGTATAATCTGACTCTGTCTGAATCTTATACTCTTTTAATAAACTTGTTCCAAATGTCAGCTTCCTGCTGATTGTATATATTACTTTTGAGTTTCTACGTGCTAATTTATGAGCCGTTACATTTTCTGTATAAGTCAGATTTCCAACAGCATCCTTTTCTTCTTCCTGTTCGACGCAGATAAAATAATTACTTCCTACCCTTACATAACAACTATTCTTCGTTTTAGGGCTTGCCAATATATTTACTTCTGTATCAATTTCGACACCACCCATGTTATATATATATCGCTCACCTAATGCAATACCATTAAATTCACTATCCGACAAGTAAATACATACTTCTCCTTCTGTTTCGCCTTCCGATGTTAGATTTTTATACAAAACAATTCCACCATGAGAATCTTCTGTGAATTTTTCGTCATAAACCGTCCTGTCTGCTTCTGTATGACCAATACGTTTTCCATAAGTAACTGAATCAGCTATACCGTAAGTCTTTTCAAGATATTCTTTTTTCGTTTCTGCTTTTGTTTTTTCCTGCTTAACTTTCTGTTTTTCAACTACAACTGTTTCTTTGCTTCCACAAGAACACATAGAAAGTACCATTATAACAGCCAAACCTGCCAAGCCCATTCGTCTTTCTATATACCTTTTTTTTATCTTCTTCATATTTCTCCGTTCTCCTTTAAAATATATATTGTAAAAGGCAGTGAATAACAAATTATTCGCTGCCCTTCCATTCTGCCTGTCCTCTATCAACTTACTGATTCAAATCCAGGTCTATGAATATACCATTTTCCATGAATTTTTACACAACCATTTTTATCTGTCCAATTAGATTGTCCATTTGGACCAGTAGCATTGATTGTAATCGATACAACCATTGCATCTTGAATGTCATCTGGATTATAATTATAGTCTCGTGCAAGTTCACTCCTAACGGCATTCAGTTGTTCAGCATCACATGTAATTGTATAATCAACATTATATTTCATCTTAGCTGGTTCCCCACAGGCGCTGATCATTTTCTGTTTTTTATCATCTTTTAGATCCTCAATGTCTTTTTTGAACTCATCTTCATCAGTATACCAACCATCACGTCCACACATATATTCTTTATACGGCGGTGCAAGCAATTTATAATACTTACTAATTTTTCCTTCCATCAAATATTTAGTTGATGTAACAGCCACTTCTCTGGCAGATCCGGTAGTACCAATTCTTTTTATTCCTGTTAGCATTAATAAAATAATTACCAGTGCTAATACTACAATTAGAATGATTTTTTTTGATGCTTTAAATTTTTTTGTATTTATCTTTATATTTTTTGCATTTTTCTGACTAAATTTAATTCCACATTTCGTGCAGAATACCGCATCATCATCTACTTTATTACCACAATTTTCACAATACATTTTTTCCTCCCTCAACTTCAAAAATTTTTATAATAAAGTTTCTGCCATACTCAAAAAATCCAAATACCATTTGTTTTTTATTTTTATTATATTGATATCCATAACACTGCTGCTTTCCGTTTCCCCATCACCGGCAGTTAAGTCTATTTCTGCTGTTTTTGCTTCTGAGATATCTAAATCCAGTTCCGTCTCATCTCTGTACTTCTCTTTCAATTCCTCCAGTTCTTCTTTCGACACACTTTTTATTCTTTTTATATTATACGAATACTTCCAATCTTCCCCCAAAGTATTCTTAATGGTATTCATCGCAGAATCCAAATTATCGTGTAGGGCTTCCGTAAACTCAGCTTTACTCATTCCACCTTCAGTTTCTATAGCATTCAGGATTTCTTCCGGCAGAAATTCTACAATTTTATCTGCGTCACATGTCATTTCAGCTTCCACAAACTCTTTAACAATTTTTTTCTCCGTCTGTCCAGATAAAATTAATCTAGGAAACATCAGCACCAATATTAGAAGAATAATTAAAATGATTATCGGGGCAATCTTTATATTTGTATGTCCTCTTTTTTCTTTTTTCGGTACATGCTTATCTGGAAGTACTGCAGGTTTTATATTATCAACCGTATTTTGAAGCTTTGCTCCACACTGTTCACAATATTTTGCATCATCTTCATTTTTAGCACCACATTTTGTACAATACATACTCCTTCTCCTTTCAATTTAGTTCATTCTTTATCCGTATAATCCTTCTAACCGATTCATTTATTCTTTCTTCTGAGATACGACCTTCACAAACAGCATTAACAAGTGCATGATAGTCCGTAACAAAATTCATCGGCATAAGCAGCATATCCACACCAGCTTCCACAGCTCTTACAACAGCCTCATCTGAAGAATAATTTTCAGAAATAGCCCCCATATTCAACGCATCCGTGATAATCACGCCTTCAAATCCCATTTCTTCACGCAATACCCCCGATATAATCTCATGCGATAGCGAGGCTGGAGTCTGATCTCCCAATATTTCAGGGAGTGAAATATGTCCGGCCATTACAAAAGAAGCGCCAGCTGATATCCCGGCATCAAAGGGCTGAAGTTCACATTCTTTAAGTTCTTCCATATTTTTGCGGCAATTCGCATATCCACTATGACTGTCTTCCAGTGTATCTCCATGTCCGGGAAAATGTTTTAATGTGGCAAAAATCCCTTCTTTCTGCAGTCCCTGTACCATCATTGCCACCATTTCAGAGACTGCTTCGGGGTCATTGCCAAATGCTCTGTTTCCTATCACAGTATTAGCCGGATTACTGAAAATATCTGCAACAGGAGCAAAATCCACATTAAAATTCAGTTCTTTCATATATCTTCCTATTATTTTTCCAGTCTGATATGCCTGTCCGGAATCTCCGGAAGTTCCAATTGTATACATATCCTGCACATATGGAATCCCATTAATTGAACTTTCATATAAACGGCTTACTCTCCCGCCTTCTTCATCAATTCCCAGAAAAATCGGAAGGCCAATTCTATCTTTACTGATTTCCTGCATTCTGTTCAGCATTGTTGATACTTGCTCACGCGATACTATATTTTCAGTAAAATAAATGATGCCACCAACCGGATATTCAGAAAACCTCTCTTCCGTTATCTCCCCCGCCTCTGTAACAAAAGCAGCACCAGTCAATGCCTCAGGCGTTACGAAAAACATCTGTGCCACTTTCTCTTCTAATGTCATAGCAGAAAGTACGTCTTCTTCACTCGCAACATTCTCTGTCGACTTTGTAGCAGCCCATATCAATGAGCTATTCAAAAGTAAAATTCCGACCATAGTTCCACTGATAACTATGAGCTTACCTAATTCCCGGTATGTCTTATCTTTAACATTCATACTCACATATATATCCAATTTTTCCACTATAATAAGGAACTACATTTACCAAATCATTTGGTACATCATTCCACACCCACTGATTACTGTCTGCATGGAAAAAAATACTCAGTACATGTTCCGCTGCTCCACTTGAAGAATCATTAAATGATGGTTCATTTGAATACCAGCATCCAGAATTCCAGGCATCCGGACTGTTCAATACGCTTCCTATAAAATTGTTGCTATCATCTACCCAATAATAATTTTGAGAATCAAGACTTCGTCTTCCTCCGATAAAGAAAATATCATCCTTTAGATTTCTATCCAGCAATTGCGCAGAAACATATGTAAACTCTTCCCTTGATTCAAATGTTACTAAATGTCCGCCTCTTTCAATACAGGCACGATATGCATCTTCCCACGTACCATCCATCAAGATGAAATCATATCTGTGTATCCCTGTACTAAACGATTTGTTTTCCTCTTCTGATGAACTGACCATTTGTGCCGGTTCCTCCTGACTGATGTCTTCCTGCCCGGAAAGCCCGTTTAATTTATTTTGAATTTCTTCACTTTTAGTCACTGCATATGCATCTGACAAAATAGCTTTAGCCTTGTCAATATTTCCTTCCTGTATTAGATTATCTGCATTAGCAATAACTGTCTGTATAAACTGCTCTTTATCTTCTTCATCCGATATTTTTGCATCTTTTAAATTTTGATTCTCATTTTCGAAAACTGTATCTTCCTCCTGTGCAACATTTTCAGTTGCAATAGATTTTCTTTCAACATGATTGTCATAAACAGTCTTTCCTAATACAACACATGCCAAAAGGAAATATATAGAATTCACTGCCAAGGCTATTACAGATGCTTTTCTTGCCGTCTTATTTTTAATTGCCAGAATTCCAGCTATGCTTCCAAATAAACAAATGAAGATTATAATTCCACAAGAAAAATACCGTTCATTTTCCTTTATAAAATCTATTGGGATCACTTCAAGAAAGTTCTCTACTCCTATATAAAAATAGAGAAACATTTCTATTCCCAATACAAACAGTAAAAAACTTATCAACATATAAATATTGATTTGTATTTTGGATTTTTTCTTGCGTTTTTTATTTACAGCTGGCTTCTGACAGGAACACACTTCTCCATCTTCCAGCTTTTTTCCACAATTTTCACAATACATATCTTTCTCTCTCGATTCTCCATCTAACTATATCGTTATCTTACCTCATTGCCACAGAATTTACAGAATGTATCTGTGTCCTTTACTTCTTTTCCACAAACAGAACACACCTGTGGCTGCACTTTCTCTACCTTTTCCATTTCTGACTGTTCTTCATCTACTTCCACTTCAATTTTTGCTCCGCATGATGCACAAAATCGTTCATCTCCCCTTAATGGACTATGGCAATTCCAGCATTCCAGGCCAGAAGATGGTGACACTACAATATCCTTTACTTTTGATCCACAATAACGGCAAAATTTTGCATCTTTTGATAATTCTGCCCCACATACTTTACAAGTCATTACCTGTTTTAAACTCTTAATCTTATTCTCTAACTCCTCTATTTGTTTTTGATTATTTTCTATCTCTGTAAACAAATCAGAGAATTCCTCTTTTGATACTTCGCCTTCAGTATTATAATACCGCTCTCCAATCTCCATATAAACCAATTCAATTTTTTCTTTACATGAGTCTATTGCAGATGAACATTTCATGATTTCCATATTATCCTTAGCTGCTTTTGACACATTCTTTCCCATTGTTTCAACCGCATTCGTTGCTCTGTTAAAAAAATTCATCTTTATTCCTCCCTATTTAGATTTTCACATCACCAAAAACTTTCTCGCAATGTTCATAAAAATAGTCATTTTTTTTAGTTTTATTTTAAAAAATTTTAATTCTTATCACAAGATGGGGCACGATTTGTGGACAAGCTTTTTGTCACATTTTTCATGCTTTTTAGTTCTATTCCACTTTACAATTTAATAATTGCTATTCCACAGAAAAAAATTCATCTATTTCAATACAATTCAATGCAATTTCTTTAAATTTATTCATTTATAAACTAAAATATGATATACTATAAATCATCAAACTTATGAAGGGATTTTTTGCTATGTCTATATTCTCCGATATGCTTAAAACTTATATTCATGAAAAGGATATCAAAGTCGGTGCATTGGCTCATTACTGTAATCTGGAACGCTCTACAGTTTATAAATTTATTAATGGCAAGCGAGTACCAATGTCAGCCGAATTAGTTGAACAAATTGCTCATTTTATAAAACTAGCTCCTCTTGAAACACATCGCTTTCGCGAAGCATGGAAAATGTCACACATGGGCGAAAACACATATTATATTAACAAAAGCATTGAACATTTTTTATGTAATTTTCCAAATAAATCCAGCCAGCCTTTATGCAATTTTTCTTCACAGAATGGTATAACAGAGTATTTTCCCTCCAATCAAAATTGTTTGTTGCTAAATTCTTCACAGGCAGTGGATTCTTCTGTTCACCAGCTTCTACTGTCCGAAGCTTCCAAAACAAACGGTCGGGTTGCGCTTCTTCTACAACCTGACTATCCTTTTTTATTACACCTGTTGTCCACTATGCAACCTGCTGGTTCACTTCAAATTGAACATATTTTCAGTTTAAACAGTGCTGAACATTTTACAGAAACACACGAACTTTATGAACTATATTACTTAGAAAATGTGTTTCCTATTTATATGAATAGTCTGGATTATCGTATTCACTGTTTTTATACTGATGAACTTTCACATTGCCAGAACCTTTTCGCTCTGCCTTATATGATTTTAACATCAGAATATGCCATTACATGCACTTCTGATTATCAAATGGGAATTTTATATCAGGATAATGACATTTTGCAGACATTATGGAATTTGTTTCATTCGCATCAGGATCTTTGCCAACCTATATTTCAGACATTTCCTATTATTGAAAACGATTTGCCATCACTTTTTCAGTACGTTGCCAATACCCGGAACTCTGCTGATGTAATAATCAACATTCAACCAGAAGCCTGTATACTTCCTTTTCTACGCAAGGATTTATTAGAGAAGATTTTTAATTACAACATTCCCATGGCTGATTCTGTTATATCTATGGCTGACACTCTATTTCTTGATAATATACAAAGAATCAGAGATAAAAAGTTTATTATATACTTTACAGAATATGGAATAACCCGTTTTTTACAGGAAGGTGTTTTAGAAGAAATTCCATCTGAATTTTATCATCCGCTGAACATAGAACAGCGAATTCGTATCCTTCATGAAATAGCTCAATGTTGCCACGATGGAGTCTATAGAATCTTAAAAAAGCCTCTGAATCACCTGTCAGAAAATCTTCGTATGTGCATCTGCGGAAATACCTGTTCCCTCACTTACCAGACAAATTCAGGAAAACATATGTGTTGTTCAATTACAGATCCTTTCCTATTGCAGATTTTTCAGAACTTTTTTACAAATATTGATCCCGATGTATATTATACCTCAGAAGAATCTGAACAAATTATAAACCGTATGATTGAATGTCTGAAAACAAAATAAAAATAGCCAGACACACAAAAAGAGAGTATTACCCAATCATCTCATATTATAATGATTGGGTAATACTCTCTTTTCTTAGCTGCAAATTCAGAATACATGTTGTAAAAACTATAAATTTATTACAGCCTTTCGAAAATCACTTTACATTCTTTATTACAAAAAGCGATTCCATATACCAGAATCTCATCCCTGCCTTCATTATGAAGACGTTTTCTGATCTGATCCATCACCTGATTCTATATTGGATTGTATCAGCCATCCCGGTTTACATCAAAGTAATCCCAGAAGTATTCAATGATAAAAAATTTCTTTTTCTTCCTTAATACTTATATCATAATTCCGACAATATCTGCAGAGAGGAAATAATCATTCATTTGCAATCGTATAATCCTCACATATGTAATATCTGTCTCGTTCCCCATTTGACATTACTATAGCAATCCTCGTAAATAATGCATTTAAGACAGTTCAGCAGGATTTCACACTCTGATGGGCTGGATTAAGATACATTATTTAGAGGATTGCTATAATACTCTTGTGTCATCTACGATTGTATATAAATCAAAAAACATTATCTGATCGCCTTCATACAATATTTATAAATTCTTTTATAGGTACATGTAGAATAGTGAACGCCGTCATCTATATTTCCCTTAAACTCATTGTATGTACTGTAACCGTTTTTCATCAGATATTTATAGGTATCTATCCATTGAAATCTCTTATTTAACCCGCTCTGTAACCTGTCATTAAAGTAACGTAACTGCGCTTCTTTTCGAGTTGGTTTCATTGCTGTATTTACCGGATTCACAGACATATAAAACAATCTGCAGTCACTTTCAAGTTCCTCTGCAAGAGTGTTCATACGCGCAAGATATGCATTTGCCTCGCCTTTATAATCAACCCCATTCCCGGAATTATGACTCGAAAGATCATTCACACCAAGATTAAAAATAACTGCTACGGGCTTATCTGAATCTGACTGCAGACGGGCAATTTCACTTCTCATTACTCTCTCTCCTGCTGTTTCAAACCAGCTCAGTCCCTCCCCTGTCTTACACACAAATGATACTTTTGCAACTGCATCCTTTCCATATTCCCGAAGAAGAGTTTTCTGCATAAAATACGTTCTGGAATCTCCCACAAAAATAATTCCGGAATACTCCGACAGCTGAGCTGCCAGATTATTGACCTGAATATCCGGCTCCTGTTGCCAGTTATACATAACTGCATATAAATGGGTTTTCTTCCTTACCTGTATCACCTGTCCCGCCTGATACTGCGGATTCTGAGTCTGATCCGGCTTCGTGCTCCATCCAAGAAAAGTATATCCTGTCTGATTTCTTATTGCTGGAAGTGTCACTTTTCCATTACTGTCTGCTTTTCTTATTATCGTAGACCCATCTGCCTGATGGAAAATAACCGCCTTCTGAGAAGCAGATGAAATCGCTCCTGTTCCCTCCGACGGTGCCAGTGATTCATCCTTTTTATTATCCGAATATGTAAAAGATGTGAAACCTGTGGTTCCTTTTTCCACATCGTAAACCCTTACTTTGCTGGTTTTCGCAAAAGCTGTTTCACAAAAACATGAACTACAGCAAATTGCTCCTGTCAACATCATAATCATCATTTTCCTGCTATAATGTCTAACCTGAATTATTCGATTCCTCATTTTAAAACTCCTTTCCTGTCATGTAAATATTCACAATCCTCATTTTCTCCTACTACTTATACAGTGTCATCTTTTCATTTTTCCACTGTAGCAACATATTTTTCTTATATATATTGCACATACATTATCATAATACAATCGTAATCCATATCTGTAAATTTTACTTTTTCCCTCTTTTCCACCTGATAATTATTTCCCCAAAACCATTCCAACCAATAACCAGCGTAAAAAAATATTTCATTTCCTGTGCATTTGCAGGGTACTTAGATATTCTTAGCCGGCAAAAATCTGCGTTATGAGAAATCAGAGACACTGTCTGAGCCGCAGGCGAGTTTGGCTCTGATTTCTCATGCTTTTAGCAGATTTTTAGCGGCTTAGAATATCTTAGTGCCCGAAACCGCACAGGAAATGAAATATTTTTTTACGCGTCCCTTTTTGACCCAAACAAAAAATGGCGACACAAACTGCCGCCATTTTTCGCCCTCTTACTTATTAACTTTAAGAATATACGTACTATACTCCTCATCCTGGAACACAACTTCTCCAAGCGAATTCAGCACCTCTTCATTCAGTGCATCCCCATATTTCTCCCGTTCTTTCGATCCGACAAAAATATAAGAAACATCATACTCTTCCAGCAGCTCCTTCACATACTCCTCATCCGAAGAAGTATAAATACTCTCAATATCCGCGCTCTTCTCATTCAAGTCCGCAGTATCATCTCTCCACAGCCACTCATGCACATACCATCCCAGCACAGTCGGAAGCCCTGTCATAGCAGAAACACGCTCATAACCACTATAGCTGTCCCCGTTCGCCTCAAGCACAACCGGTGACCCTTTCACATTCTTCTTCAGCCATTTAATACCAGCCACATCCTCTGTGAAATCATTTGACAGGAAAGATGTCGCATTCAATCCTTTATATTCAGAAGGCTCCCATACCTTTCCAAACCACGCATACACACTGTTTCCAAAATAACCAAAGGTCCAGCAAAGCAATACCAGGCCGATCACTGACACAACCTTAAACACTTTCTTACGTGCAGCCACCAGCATACGGAAAATACCATATCCCATGGTCATCCCAAACAGCATATACGCCTGATAAGTCAGCTTAAACATAGTATTCGCCCTGGCGTTTCCATTTTCGTAAATATCTCTTACATAAACCAACTCCGGAATCACGATCAGCCCGATTGCACAGAGTCCCATGACAATCGCAAACAGATCCGGCACAGAGATTGCTTTCATCAGTTTATACAGACTTCTGTTCGCACCACCACGAAGCTTCTCCCAGATGATACAGATGATCAGCAGAACTGTCAGAATCACAGGCAGTCCCCACAAAATCAGCAGCTGATGGATCATAGAATGATTCTGCGCAATTCCCACACCTTTAAACATACTGTCAAACTGCAAAGTAAACGGCAGAGAAACAACGTATGAGATCACAATGATCTCCACTGCCTGAACCGCAGTCACTGCCAGAACCCTCTTCACTTTACCATCAAACTGAACGATATTGGTAAACAGCACCACTCCACCGGTCACCACGAAATAAATAATAAAATCCCAGAAATTCGTAAACCGGAACATACCGATCATCACTGCAGCCAGCAGGATATGCGGAATCAACAGCTGTTTTTTCCAGAACTGTTTCCGGCCCGGCTTCATGATCACTGCTTCTCTCATCCGCACACTTCGCATCCACGCATAAAGAAGTCCCACCAGAAACAGCACAAACATTACATTTACCACATGGGCATGGAGATCTCCCAGCACAAAGGAATAACATGGAAATTCATGGATTGTCTTGTCCGGCACATCCGGATTGTATCCAATATAACGGGTCGCATCCGGGAACCAGTAGCTGTCCGCTTCTTTTCCCTGCAGCTTCTGGAGCCATGGAATGATCTTACTGTAAACCACATAATGCATATTTCCCGCAATTGATACAGAAAGTCCTGCTATGATCCCGGCCACTGCCGGCACACAACGTTTCTTTCCTGTCAGGCTTCCTTTAAGCCTGTCCACAGACATCTGACGAACCAGTGAAAACGGAAGCACAAACGCAAATGCAGCCACAAAAGTACGCATCAGATTGTAAGTGAGTTCTACTTTACTGCCAGTCAGCTTCGTCAGAAATACTGCAAAATACTGTCCGCCATAATAATAGTTGATCGTACCTTCTGAATACCACAGATCTCTTGCAGGAAGTGTCGTACTTCTCATCATTGCTTCCATGAAACCATAATCCATAAATTTCTCAGTTCCGTATGCCTGCGGACGGAATCCTGCAAAATAAGTCCACATCAGGAAAAATATAAAGAACAGAATTTCCTCTCCGTAAATCAGATTTACCTTTCCGGACGGAAAGCAGTCAATTCCATTTTTTCCCTGAAAATGATATAAAACCCCACAGCCAACAGCACATACAACAGACACACCGATACATGTCGCTGCAGTAAATGGCAGTATCTTCGCAGTTACCAGAAACCACGTAAGAAAACCTGTCACAGTAATCGCCAGCACTTTTGAAAACATCCAGCCTTTGTCCTCAAATCCGGCAAACAGTCTCCCTGTCACAGGCATGGCAACCATTCCCATCAGAAATGCCAACAGCCACCAAGTCCAGAATGTCCATACATCTCCCTTTAACAGAAATGCAGACAGCCCTGCAAGAGCTGCTGCAAGAAGCACTCTCGGTGCCCATTTCTTCATCCGTACGTCCTCCTTAATCATTTATAAAATTATTGTGGTTACTATAATCTTACACATTCTCTCTTATCTCTGTAAATCTGTGATCACCCGGCTCATAATCATAAATCCGGAGTAATCCCCGTAATAATACATTTGAGGATTATTCTGTTGTTTTATAGATCCGTATCCGCCCATCCTGAGTCTCATAAACCTTTTCATATGCTGCAGCAATTGTCTCCTCACGACATTCCTGCTGTTCAAATTCCGAACCTTCCTCAAACAGGATATATGTTATTTTTTCCTGTTGTACTGTTTTTTTCAGTGTTTCACTGTCAGATGTGGTGTATATCGTCACAGCCTGTGCAGCCCTGTAATTCGTATCATAGCCTGCAGACCATGCGTAATATGGCCATCCACAGTAAAGCATAGCTCCGGACATCGTCACTTCATTCATGCTGTACTCAGGAGTAAGTAAAAGATCGTTTTTCTCCAGATTCTCCTCCAGCCATTGGGTCAGCTCGCTGTTCATATTTACAGTCACACGTCTGCCCGGACCATTTCCCTTTATGATCACCACAAAGTCATAAATCCCGGTCACACTCAGAGATATCACCAATACTATTGCCAGTATCTTTCCCATAATTTTCTGTATCCCGGAGTGCCCATTTCTCCCATTCCAAAGACTGCATACTGCCCATGCCCAGAAAATCGTCAGAAACGCATATGATATCATGATATATTTATGGTTTACATTAATATCCGGTGTCATCAGAAGCACAAAAGCAAAAATCACCGGAAACAGGAAACTCACAAGGATTGCTCTCTCCCGTCTTCTCATAAACCATACCATTAGTACCAGCCCAAGAAAAAAAACTCCGCTCATCCAGAACAGATATTTCACAACTCCCGGGACAGTCTTATCCTCTGCCAGAAATCCCAGATAAATCTGAGGGCTCATAGCACTTCCAACAATAAAAATCTTTGACTGAAGACAGGAAAAGAAGATGGATACCCCCGCCATGACAGCGTAATCCACTTTTCCATCCGAGAAAATAGCAAAGCCGCACAAAATCAGCAGACCACCGATCACTGCTGCCCCATTCCAGAACGCACACAGACCCAGAAACATTCCCATAAGCAGTGCCTGATCCAGATTTCTGCTTTTCCATCCTTCCTTCGAAAAGATTCTGTTTTTTATCCAGAGTATTCCCTTCTCTTCATGTGCCGTCCCGGCTTCCAGCCAGTCCATAAACAGATATAGTGCCAAAGTCACCATCAGAAGTCCAAATGCCAGATGCCTCTGATTAAGATAAACATTAAAGTTCCACAATCCCCAGTTCTCATTGACAGTATATCCGATAAAGGAAGTATTTTCTTCCAGGGTTTCCACAAGATTCCCTGCCTGGATATGCTCCCATGCAAATCTAAAAAAAGCCATTCCACTTCTGAAAAAGAACAGAAACAATGCCAGTACACCACAGCACATTTTGCCTGTGATCCTAAGTGCAAGCTGATATAACAGCATAAGAAATCCCACAAGCGACAAGGTACTTACGATATTATAGGCAAAGTCCATACGCATTCCAAGATATTCCAGATTTCCTGTGAGAAACTGAAACATAAAATGATACTTTACATCTGCACCTCCATAATGAGGATACTGTGTGGGAAAATTATTTCCTGCAGAAAAAGAACGCATCATCGCCGTATGTGGTGCATAATCTCCATACACAGTCAGGCCGGAATACAGGATTCCGTCTTTTATATAGAAAACATAGAACATCATATATGTAATAAATACAGTCAGCAGACCAAAGAGTAATATTTCCTTTTTTAATCTGCGCTTATCCTGTGTTTTATCAATATTCCATATCCTGTAACTTCCCTGTTTTCTGTATTTCTGTACGCTGAGCAGTATCATAATAACTGCTGCACCTGTCATCCCGATAATATTTCCATACAAAAGTGGATTTTCAGCTTTTCCCACAACACTGAAAAACCAGGAAATAATATATACTGTCCAGGTCAGTAAAAGTGTTCCGACTCCAAAAGAAGCCGGAAGCATGAGCCAGATACGATTAATACCTGACACACTCCTTCCCTCTCCTGTCAGCATTTTCGATGCTTCACAGCCCAGCATTCCTGCCAGAAGCAGATAAATAATTCCAAGCATAATTTCTCCCTGTACATTTCCCCGCCATGCAGATACTTCTATCCTCCCGGGGGATTTTATCAAACAAGTATCAGTATAGCAAAAATCCCTACTTATTAAAAGCAAGTTCACATAAATTAAACATTTTAAATTTTTTGTTGCTTCAGATATTGTTCAATCCCTTTCACTATAGCTTCCACTATTTTATTCTGATATTCTTCTTTGCAGAGAAGTCCGGCCTCTTCCGGATTTGTAAGAAAACCACACTCTACAATATTCAAAACACTTTCACTTCTTTTTAACAGATAATAGGTTTTATTACCTTTTGCTACACGAGGGCGTTTTACTTTCAGTCCCAGATTCAGTTCTTCCTGGATAAACTCTGCCAGATTCTTTCCCCGGACAGAATCTTCATAATAAAACACCTGGGGACCGCATACAGACGAATCCTGATAGCTGTTCTGATGAACACTTATGCACAGCACAGGTCTGTATTTCTTTATCATAGCAATCCTGCACTGCATATCCTGTGCTTTCTGATTTCTGCTGTCCTCCTCATAAAGGCCCTTATCTTCTTCCCTTGTCATGATTACAGAAAATCCTTGTTTTTCCAGAGAATCCTTTAATTTTACGGCAATCTGAAGATTTATCCCCTTTTCTTCCAGTCCGTTCACTCCGATCATTCCCGGATCCGCTCCACCATGTCCTGCATCTACCAGAATGGTTTTTGAATTTTCTGTTGAACTCATAGTCTCTGAAACTTCAGCTGCCTGTTTTGACAGAATGAGAAAACTGACAAGAAGCAGACACCCTAACATTAATTCCAGTCCATATTTTTTCAAACTAAAAACACCTCCTGAGACATCTTTTACAGTCTACGGGAAATTTCACTGTTCCTGTAGACTGGCTATAGCAATTCCATAAAATAATGCAATCAGTATTTCATAAAATTCTATATTAATATATGTTTCAGAAGATGTTTTTATAGCCTGCTGATGCAGAACTTTTAATTATTCAGATTGTCCGAGATTACCTGCCAGATTCCGTTGTTTTCAAATCCAAGCTTCCATGCAGAAACTCCTGCAAGGTCATATTTGGATACCAGCTTCACTTTCTCTGCAACTGACTGAGCATCCTCAAGCCAGATCTGATAGGTAGAATTATCTATATCATATTTTCCATAATTCTGGGAAGTGGTCTTATCCCAGTAGGTTTCCACATTATTATCTGCAATTGTCTGCTGCGCCTGATCCATACCGATTGCTTCACTGGTTACATTTCCCCCTGTGGTCCTCCACAGTCTGGTATAAAACGGAATGGCATTGATCACACGTTCAGCCGGAACCTCATCCAGTGTATCCTGGATTCCCTGTTCCACCCATGGAAGAGATGCCACAGAACCGGCTTCAGATCCTACATAATGCTCGTCATATCCCATGATGATCACATAATCTACAACCCTTCCCTGCTCAGCCCGGTCATAATGGCTTGTAAAATCCTCAGGAACCGGGTTATCCACTGAAAGAACCAGATTATTCTTATGGCACTCTATGGAAAGTTCTCTCAGAAATTCCAGAAAATGGATTCCCACATCCTCGCTGAGAGATTCAAAATCCACATTAATGCCATCCATTCCCACATCTTTGGCTGCCTGGATCAGCTGACTGATAATATTCTGTCTCGCCGCAGTGCTGGAAAGTGTTTCAATTGTACTTACTTCCTGTGTAAAGTTATCGATCAGACCCCATACCTGAAGCCCCTTTTCATGAGCCTGTGATACATAATCTGCACTTGCGATGCTTGCAATGTTTCCTGAAGTATCTGTCAGATAGAACCAGGTAGGCGAGATCACATTCACACCTGTCATATTTGCTGTCGCATCCGCAAAATAAGCATTGGCATCTGTGGAAGTCACCTGATGCCATACCATATTGATTTTGCTGTCCATAGTAAGATAGGAGTACTCTTCCTTCTTAAAGCTTCGTTCAAATTTTGTCTTCTCTGCTTCTCCCACTTTCTTCTTATCTATATAACCGATATATCCGTCATCCGTAGCTACCTGATCCCAGTTCTCCATTTCTTCAATAAGACGAAGCTTTGTACCTTTCTTTACAGAAGTAAGAATAGCCGATTTGATTCCACCGCGGTAACGTATGCTTGTATTCTTCTTAACTGTGACTGTTTTTACATTTTTGAATTTATACTGTATGGCAATCCTGTATGGATCTTTTGTGATGTATGCATCAAGATCTGTAAATTCCTGCACATAAGTAAGATTCAGATACACTTTGTCATCTTTCACCCATACCTTATCTCCTGCCTCAGATGATGCACTCACAGAAGTCAGCTCCGAAGGTGTTGCATAAAGTATCTGCTGATTGGCAGAATCCCAGTAATATCTCTGGTTCAGATAAGTATTCACCACATCCAGTGGTAAATAGACTCTGTCTCCGTCCACCAGACCACGTTCTTCCAGTTTCTCAGTTCCAATGACCAGGGCAATCTCCCCATCTGCCATTTCTCCATAATATTCATTCAGATCCATTTTCTCAGAAGATGGTATGTACTTCATTACTACATGAGTGACAATTCCAAGAATCGCAACAAGAATGACCAAAACGGCAACTGCGATAACTGGTTTATACTTTTTATTCATAGTATTTTTCCTTTCAGTAAATATTGTGTTACCGGAAACAAAGCAGACAGTAACACGATCGCTATTGATACATCAGCTCACAGAAAGGTATTTCATATAGTTATTTTGAGTATGATGTACCAGTATTATCAACTGTATCGGCAACTTGATGATACTGGCTTAAGTATACCATAAAATATTACAATTGTATTGCAAAATCGTATTTTTCACAAATTTTTAAGATATGCGTAATTATATTCTTATGCTGCCCGAAGGCATTATGAACATCGGGGGGACTGATTCAGAATCTGTTCGGGCAGCTTTCTCTTTTGTTATTTTTCTTTGACGAAATCAAAATCCACACGAGCGATCCGTCCTTTTTCATCTTCAACGTAATCACGCATGTATCCACCACCTTCTGCAATCTGACAGGCTTTTGCAATTGTTTTCGGATTACTGAGTATACCATTCAGATACAGAGAAATTCCCTGTTCACGATAACTCTTCAATTCTTTTTCCAGTGGTTTACGCATGCTCTTTTTGGTTGCCCGTGATATATTTTCCGTAAGCTTACCTCCCTTCTTTCATAAGATTTTTTAGAAAGCACCTTATCGGCTGTTGAAAAAACAATATCCCTGCACCTGTTTTATCGTTACTGTGAACGGAGTGAACAGTAACGTTTCAACTTCTTATCATCATGGAAATTTTACCTGTACATTGCCACAGCAGGAACGCTGCATGAAAAACGGCAATGAAGTTTAGAAATAAAAGATCACTTTGGTTAATGTTTCAGATCTTCGCTTATGTGAACCGCAGGTTTACTGCTTCTTCTGTTTTCATTATATCCATCTGGTAAACAGATGCAAGTGTTTTTCTTCATTTATGTATTTTTTTCTGTTTTGTTTCTAAAAATTTAATATTTTGGTTGATTACTTATCTTTACATTTTGCAGTTCTGTGTTATATAATATAGTGTATAAAATTTTATAAATTCACAGTCAGACAATAGAATTTTTGAAGTTACTTGCAGCGATTTTCCAAAGACAGCGCATCTATGGCAATCCTTTAAAATTGCTGTTCAAAAAAACAATAGTAACTTTTAATTTATCCGTAATTGTCCGCAGCTTTCAAAAGTTAAATTTTCATTATCAGAAACACTTTTAATGGATTTTCACAGGCAATTATGAAGCTGCCAGATAATTCAATGTTATTCAGAATAGGATGTGACAACATGAAGATAGAAAAGATCAACGACAACCAGATACGCTGCACACTGACAAGAGAAGACCTGGAGAACCATCAGATCCGTATCAGTGAACTGGCTTACGGCACTGAGAAAGCCAAGAAACTTTTCCGCGATATGATGCAGCAGGCACAGATACAGTTTGGTTTTGAGGCAGATAATATTCCATTAATGATCGAGGCCATCCCGGTGAGTACCGAGAGCATCATCCTGATCATTACCAAAGTAGAGGATCCTGAAGAACTGGATACCCGTTTCTCCAAATTTGCTCCATTCAGAGGGAATGATAAGACAGATACTCTTCAGCTTGACGGTGCAGACAATATTATTGATATCTTCCAGAAGCTTTACGAAGCAAAGATGAAGAGTACTCAGACAAAAGATGGCAAATCTGCTCAGAATACCGGAGCAAAGGAAAATGACGATACTCAGGTTCCTGATGTAAATCTTATCCGTCTCTATGAGTTCGACACACTGGACGATGTGATTGCGGCCGCCCATGGACTGAACGGCTATTTTACCGGTACAAACACCCTGTACAAAGATCCGGCCGATGAGCTTTACAAACTGGTACTTCACCAGTCATCACTTTCTCCGGAGGATTTTAACAGGGTATGTAATATTCTTACGGAATATGGACAGGGAAAGGCTTTCTCTCTTTCAGGAGAAGCTTATCTGACAGAACATGGAGAACTGATTTCCGATTCTGCCCTTCAGCAGCTGATTCAACTGTAATAATTTTCATAATTAAAAGAGCATTCAGTTTTCATCTGAAAGCTCTTTTCTTATACCATAGTAAATTACAGATTTCTCAAAAAAGGATGTCCTGAACTTATTCAGAACATCCTTTTTACATGTCAGACTATGACAATTCAACAATTGTCATAGTCCGTCATATGATTACCTTTCAGGAAGATTATTCTCCAAGAAAATCATTGATCTGGTTAACCAGTACATCAACATCCAGTCCATGAACCATAGCTGCTTCTTCGAGAGATTCCATCTGGGAAGATGGGCATCCAAGGCAATGCATTCCTGCTCTCATAAGAATCGGTGCGATATTTGCATCAATCTGAAGAAGCTGACCGATCAGCATGTCTTTTGATACTTTAGCCATTGTATATTTCCTCCTTAATTTTTCTTCATACTACTCAGCTTTTATAGCTTCTGATATTATAATACTATTTTACTCTGGAATCAACTGCAAACTTTTAATTTTATCGTTCCTCCCTGAAATACGGAAGTCCCAGCGCAGCAGGCGGCTGGTGTTCCTTTTTCTTTCGGAAGCTTGTAAATACCAGTACGATAATCGTTACCACATAAGGCAGTGCTTTAAATACTTCCTGCATGCTTCGTCCAAGTCCCGGGATATAAAGATACAGAATATAAAGAGCTCCGAACAGGAATGCTCCCCAGATTGCATTCAGTGGTTTCCATAATGCAAAGATTACCAGTGCAACAGCAAGCCAGCCACGATCTCCAAAACCATTGTCTGTCCAGGTTCCTCCTGAATATTCCATTACGAAATAGAGTCCGCCCAGACCTGCCAGGCCTGCACCGATACAGGTTGACAGATACTTATATTTGATAACATTGATACCTGCTGCATCTGCAGTTCCCGGATTTTCACCGATTGCCCTGAGATTCAATCCCGCTCTTGTCTTGAACAGAAAAAACGATAACAGGACTGCTATAATAATACAGAGATATGTAAGGAAACCATAATTAAATAAAATACCTCCGATAACCGGAATCTTAGACAATCCCGGGATTTTTGCCGTATAGGCACTTCCTGTTACTTTTACGGAAATCTGTCCTACACCGCCTGCAAGCTTGGAAATAGAACCGCCAAAGAAGTTACCAAAACCTGTACCAAAAATGGTAAGTGCAAGACCTGTTACATTCTGATTTACACGAAGTGTGATAGTCAGGATACTGTAGATCAGACCACCGATTGCAGCACATGCAAACGCACACAAAAACGATATCAGTACACCCACAAGTGCATTGGGATCAGGATTATCCTTCTCATAGAGGAAAGCTCCCATCAAACCTGAAATGCCGCCCATATACATAATTCCCGGAATACCAAGATTCAGATTACCGGATTTCTCTGTCATAATCTCACCAAGCGCCCCATACAGAATACAGATGCCCTGGACAATTGCTTTTTGAATAAAAACTATCAGTACACTCATTGCCGCTACCTCCTATTTCTTTGCACGCTTTACTCTGTAGTTGATAAAGAATTCTGCACCGATCAGGAAAAACAGAATGATTCCCAGAAGAACATTGGAAGCATTCTCATTCAGTCCATACTGTGTTGCGATCTGTACGGCACCCTGGTTCATAAATACGATGCCAAAGGAAACTGCAACCATAATAAATGTATTAAACTTGGAAAGCCATGCGACAATGATCGCAGTAAATCCACGACCGCCTGCTGTTGCAGTGGAAATCGTATGGCTGGCTCCGCTGACAATAACAAAACCTGCGATACCACAGATTGCACCGGAGATTGCCATTGTACGGATAATAACCTTTTTCACCTGGATACCGGCATATCTGGCAGTATTCTCGCTCTCACCTACTACTGCGATCTCATATCCCTGCTTACAGTATTTCAGATAAATAAACATTCCCACTGTCAGAATCAGGACAATGACTACATTCCAGCCATATTTCTGTCCGAACAATTCCGGAAGCCATCCGCCTTTTGTAGCCTGATTGATGATACCGACTGTATTGGAACCTTTCGGATTTTCCCAGAATACAATACAATAAGTTACTACCTGCATGGCAACATAATTCAACATCAGAGTAAACAGTGTCTCATTTGTATTCCAGTTTGCTTTAAATACAGCCGGGATCATTCCCCAGATCATTCCGCCAAGTGCACTTGCCACAAACATTACGATCAGAAGTAACCCTGTAGGCATCTTATCTCCTGCATAGATCATGACGGCAGCAGAGCAGGCACCACCGATCAGGATCTGACCTTCTGCACCGATGTTCCAGAATTTCATTTTAAATGCAGGTGCCAGACCAATGGAAATACACAGCAGTACCATTGTATCTCGTATGGTCTGCCACAGACGGCGTTCCGAACCCATTGCTCCATCCCAGATTGCCTTATAGACATCCACCGGATTCATCTTTACCAGGGCAACGATCACCGCTCCGCACACGATCAGTGCAAGGATCAATGCAATGAAACGGATCAGAAGACGTTCCTGCCATCTGGCTTTGTTTCTTCTTTTACTTACCTGTAAGAAAGGTTCTTTCTTCATGCCTGTGTCCCTCCTTTTTCATGCTTCGTCATAAGAAGCCCGATTTCTTCTTTCGTTGCAGTTCTTCCATCCTCAATTCCGCTGATTTTACCTCCGCAGAACACTGCAATCCTGTCACACAGTTCAAGAACTACATCAAGATCCTCAATAACACAGACTACTGCAACCCCTTTTTTCTTCTGTTCATTCAGAAGACGGTAGATCACATGGGAGGTATTGACATCCACCCCTCGAGTCGGGAAAGCTACCAGAAGCACTTTCGGATTCTGGGCGATTTCTCTTCCTACCAGAACCTTCTGTACATTTCCTCCTGACATCTGACGGACAGGTGCAGAAATACTTGGAGTCATGACTTCAAGCTGTTCTTTAATTTTTAATGCCAGTGCCTTTGGACCTTTTCGATCCAGGAATGGACTTTTGCCATTGCGATAGCTTCTGAGCATCATATTATCGGTCATATCCATATCGCCCACAAGCCCCATACCAATACGGTCTTCCGGAACAAAAGCAAGGCTGATCCCTGCTTTATTAATGGAGATAGAATCCATTCCTGCAAGCTCTGTTCCTTTTCCATTGTCATCAAGCAGGGTGATCGAACCGCTCTCTATTGCCTGGAGTCCTGCAATTGCCTCCAGAAATTCTTTCTGACCGCTTCCGGAAATGCCGGCAATACCCAGAATCTCTCCTGCATTTACTATCAGATCAACATCGTCCAGAGTTTTTACCTCTTCTTTATTTTTACAGTTCAGACCTTTGACTACTAATCGTTTCTTTACATTCTCCGGTTCAGGACGGTCGATATTAAGATCTACTCTGCCGCCTACCATCATCTCTGACAGGCTCTGTGCATTTGCCTGAGCTGTTTCTACTGTATCAATATACTTTCCTTTTCTGAGTATTGCCACACGGTCTGATAACGCCAGAACTTCCTGGAGTTTGTGCGTGATGATCATAATGGAACATCCATCTTTTCTCATATTTCTCAAAATATCGAATAACCGGTCAGACTCCTGTGGTGTCAGAACTGCGGTCGGCTCATCCAAGATCAGAATCCTCGCGCCACGGTAGAGCATCTTTATGATCTCAACTGTCTGCTTCTGGGAAACGGACATTTCGTAGATCTTCTGTGACAGATCCAATTCAAAGCCATATTTATCTGCCAGCTTCTGAATATCCTCTGTGATCCTCTTCATGTCCAGCTTTCCCTTTCCCGGAAGTCCCAGAACAATATTCTCTGCTGCTGTCAGTACATCTACCAGTTTAAAATGCTGATGTACCATACCAATTCCCAGTTCATAGGAATCTTTCGGTGAACGGATCGTTACTTCTTTTCCATTTACAAAAATATGTCCTTCATCCGGATAATAAATTCCATAGATCATATTCATCAGAGTTGTCTTTCCGCTTCCGTTTTCCCCCAGAATTGCAAGAATCTCCGATTTTCTCAGTGTGAGATCTACATGATCATTCGCCTGGACCGAACCAAAACTCTTGGAAATATCTCTAAGTTCAAGTGCATAGTTTTCTCCCACTATCGTTTCCTCCTTTTATCTAATGATATCCAATCTACAGTAAAAGTCTTATCTCTTTGACTGCCGATATCATTTAATCCTACTTCTGAATTATGGAATTGCTCTCCTGTATACTCCATAATACAGCAAAAGAAACCTTCTGTCAGAAGACTTCAAGACTTCCTTTGCACGTACGATATGAAAACAGCAGAGCTGCCGCCCGGGCAGCCCTGCTGTCGTAAATTGCTCCGCGCTTTGCAGCTCCCGCAATTTTTTTATTCTGTAATAGATGTAATTCCATCAATCGCAATATCAAATGCAGGTGCGGAACCATATTCAGATTCATGGAAGTATCCGTCAGAAATATACTCTGTATCACCCTTCTTATAAGTATCAAGTTCCTTGCCGTCTACTGTAAATGCAGATGTATCAAATACATGAAGGGAACCATCAATAAGCGCATCTTCCACTTCTTTGACCTTTTCTTCTGTACCCTCTGCTACAGTTTTGTCATTGAGAGCTGTGATCTTATCTGCACCTTCCGCAAATCCTTTACACCAGTCAGTATCAATTGCTGTGCCGTCAAGCATACACTGTACTGCGTATGTATAATATACACCCCAGTCCATAGATGCAGAAGTAAGTGCTGTGTTCGGAGCAACAGATGTCATATCAATATTATAACCTACACATGGAACTCCTGCTGCTTCGCATGCTGTAGGAGCACCTGTTGTATCTGCATGCTGGCTGATCAGTACACAGCCGTCAGAGATCAGAGCATCTGCGCACTCTTTCTCAAGGTCAAAGCTTGCCCAGCTGTTTGTATATTTTACTTCCATTGTTACAGACGGGCATACACTCTTCGCGCCAAGATAGAAAGCTGTATAACCGGAGATAACCTCTGCGTATGGGAATGCACCTACATAACCCATCTTGCATGCGTCTTCTTTTACTGTGCCGTCCTCGATCATTTCATTCAGTTTCAGACCTGCAACTACACCTGACACGTAACGTGCTTCGTAAATATTTGTAAAATAGTTATGCATATTGGAAAGTCCGCTGGATGCAGCCTGTGTTCCTGTTGCATGACAGAACTGAACCTCCGGATATTCCCCTGCTGCTTCCAGTATATAAGTCTCATGTCCAAAGCTGTTTGCAAAGATGATCTGACATCCCTGATCTGCAAGGTCTGCTGCCGCATCATAGCATCCTTCATCTTCACCGATGAGAGTTTTCTCAATAATCTGAGAATCGTCAAGACCAAGCTTCTCTTCCATCTCATCAATTCCTTTCATATGAGCAGCCGTGTAACCTTCATTCTCATCACCGATATAGATCACTCCTACTTTCAGGTCCTCTTTTGCAATCCCTTTACCTTCATCTTCTGCAAATACTGGTGCACTCATGGAAACCGCCATTACTGCTGCAAGTCCAATTGCCAATGCTTTCTTCATTCTTCATTCCTCCATTCTTTCTATTTGTTTTCTGATTCCTGCTACGGAACAAAAGAGGCACAACTTTCTGTGTTATGCCTCCTTGCAAGTATCTTTACTATAACCGTTTATGTCTGAATTGTCAATAAATTCAGCAAAAACGCACTTTCTTTTTGATACTCTTATTTTTTTTGTATATTAACAGACTATTTTCCATCATACAAATGCCTGTATTTTGGCAGGATAATTTCTCTGCTCGGACAGACATTCACATGCCCGTCAGCTATTTGTAATCTGCAGGTAAAGTAAGCAAATGCTAACTTAATATTATTTTATAATGTATCTGATTTTATACTTGTAATTCAGACAAAGATATATTAAAATGTATGCAGAACCCCGAAAGGGGCCTAAAACGTTATTACGATAAGGAGGATTCTAATTATGGCATATGTAATTTCAGACGAATGTGTAAGCTGTGGAACATGCGAAAGCGAATGTCCTGCAGAAGCTATCTCTCAGGGAGATGAGCATTATGTAATCGACGCTGATGCATGCTTAGACTGCGGAACATGTGCAGATGCATGTCCAACAGAGGCTATTCATCCAGCAGAATAATTCATGATTTCAAAACAGCTTCATCTCTGTTTACCGCAGAGACGAAGCTGTTTTCTTTATGGATAACTTTTACAAATGTTTTCTTCTGATCCTCCTGCTTCTTTTTTCCAGTGCTGCAGCAGCCTCTTTTCTCGCAAGCTGTCTGTTACGGATCGTTTCATCCAGATCCCGGCACTGGTCTTCTCCCTCTTTTTTCATATGTAGCTCCTGAGCGATCAGACGTTCCATGATTTTCTGAAATTCAAGTATTTTTTCCCTCTCAGGCTGTTCATCTTCAAGAAGCTTCACTTTGCTCGCAGTAGTCCCGGGTGCAGTCCTTGAAATTCTTGGAACCAGTTCTTTGATTGCTCTCAGGGCAAGTCCTCTTTTCTTTAGTTCCTTTATATTAGCCAGAAGCGTAATATCATTTCCTGTATAGTAACGATGTCCCTGCTCATTCCTGCATATCCTCAGTTCCAGTTCTTCCTCCCAGTACCGGAGGACCGATGCCCTCACGCCAAGGATTTCTGCGGTCTGAGTCACAGTATACCGCTGCTCCATGCTGCCCCTCCTCCTTTTGAGTCCATTTTTTCATCAGAAACCACTGATGCATATCAACAACTCAATCTATCACCTGATATCATTGAACCACTGCACTGTAAAAACAGCTGTCATAATCCTGATATCATGTATATTTATTATAAAACGCCATAGCGAGATTGCAAGAAGTTTCGATTGACAAACTTCCCTATAAAACTTTATTTTGACACAAAAAACAGGGAAACAGTACCGGATTCTCCCCCTGATACTGTTTCCCTGTGAAATTTTTCTATAGCAATCCTCGTAAATAATGCATTTAAGACAATTCAGCAGGATTTCACACTCTGATGGGCTGGATTAAGATGCATTATTTTAGAGGATTGCTATAATATTATTCAAGTCAAAGATCAAACTCCTCTGAGATAGATTATTTCTTCATATTCACAAACTGTGTATATCTCGGCAGCCATACCAGTTCTACTGTTCCGATGGGACCGTTTCTCTGTTTGGCAATGATGATCTCTGCAATGTCCTTCTTCTCTGTATCCTTATGATAATAGTCATCTCTGTAGATAAACATTACCACATCGGCATCCTGTTCAATGGCTCCGGATTCTCGAAGATCCGAAAGCATTGGTCTGTGATCCGGACGCTGTTCCACCGCACGGCTGAGCTGAGACAATGCGATCACCGGCACATTCAGCTCTCTGGCAAGAGCTTTCAGAGAACGGGAAATATCTGAAATTTCCTGCTGTCTGGAATCACTTTTTCCACTTCCGCTCATCAGCTGCAGATAGTCGATCATGATAATCCCGAGATTATGTTCCAGCTTATATTTCCTGCATTTGGAGCGCATTTCCGCAATGGAAATACCCGGCGTGTCATCAATGATCAGATTAGATTTACCGATAATATCTGCTCCTTCTACCAGTTTTGTCCAGTCCTCGTCTTTCAGATTACCTGTTCTCATATTCTGGGAATCTACATGAGATTCCATTGCCAGAAGTCGGTTCACCAGCTGTTCCTTTGACATTTCCAGACTGAATATGGCAACTGTGACATCCTTTCGGAATGCCATATACTGTGCAATGTTCAGTACAAAGGCTGTTTTCCCCATGGAAGGACGGGCTGCGATCAGCACCAGATCAGAAGGATGCATACCGGATGTTTTATAATCCAGATCCATAAAGCCTGTGGGAATACCTGTTACAGAACCCTTAAGCTTAGACGCTTTCTCAATGTTATTAATGGCATTCAGAACTACCTGCTGGATTGGAACATATTCTTCATTGTTGCGTCTCTGGAGAATATTGAACAGTTTTTTTTCCGCTTCTTCCAGAATAATTTCTGTATTCTCCTTCTCCAGATAGCAGGTGTTGGCAATCTCTTCATTTGCCTTGATAAGTCTGCGAAGAACTGCTTTCTCACTGACGATCTTTGCGTAGTACTTCACATTTGCAGAAGTAGGAACCGCTGAGATCAGATCTCTTACATATTCCATACTGCTGATATCCGGCGGGAGTTCTTTCTCCTTTAAACGATTCTGAAGGGTCACCAGATCTACCGGTTTCCCTTCATTACACAATTCCACCATTGCATCAAAGATGATGCCATATTGTTTCTGATAAAAATCATCGCTGGTAAGTATCTCAGATGCCACAAGGATCGCATCTCTGTCCAGGATCATTGAGCCGATTACAGACTGCTCTGCCTCTATACTGTGGGGGAGTATTCTTTTAATCAGCGCTTCTTCCATTCTTTATCCCTCCGGAAGACTTATGCTTCTTTTACCCATACTTTAAGAGTTCCTGTTACCTTAGGATGTAATCTGACAGGCACCTGGGTAACACCAAGTGTACGGATTGGCTCAGGAAGCTGCAGTTTCTTTTTATCAATGTCAAGATTCAACTGTTTCTTTGCTGCTTCAGAGATTTCTTTGGAAGAAACGGAACCAAAGGTTCTTCCGCCTTCTCCTGTTTTCAGTGTAAGGATGATTTCTTTTGTCTCGAGATCCTTTGCAAATGCCTGTGCTGCTTCATATACTTCTTTTGCGACCTTCTCTTCGTTTGCTTTCTGAAGTTTCAGATCATTTAAATTCTTAGGAGTTGCCTCCAGCCCCAGTTTCTTAGGAAGGATCATGTTTCTTGCATATCCGTCACTTACATTTACGATCTGTCCCTTTTTTCCAAGTGCTTTTACGTCTTCAAGTAAGATTACTTTCATTTTGTGTTTTCCTCCTGATATTCCTGATCTATGATGTCTTTAAGCATTCTCTCCACCTCATCCGGAGAAGCCTTGACCTGGGCACCGGCAATATTCATATGACCGCCTCCGCCCATCTTTTCCATCATTACCTGTACATTAATTTCATCAATAGCTCTGGCACTGATATAAACTTCATTATTGTACTGAGTCAGTACAAAGGATGCCTTAACCCCTGCAATATTCAGAAGTTCATTGGCTGCCTGTGCTCCTATGACTGTAGGGCTGTCCAGATTTTCGCTTGGACATCTGGCAATGGCATAGTATTCTCTGTAAATCTGTGCAGTTCTCACTGCTTCTGCACGTGCCTGATAAGATTTCAGATCATCCCTTAACAGTTTACGTACTCTGGTCACGTCTGCTCCACTCCTTCTTAAGAATGCAGCAGCCTCAAAGGTACGTACACCTGCTCTTGTCGTAAAATTGTTTGTATCGATCATAATTCCCGCATAGAGACAGTCAGCCTCCATATTGCGGATACGCAGGTCATCCGAGAAATACTGCAGGATCTCTGCTACCATCTCACAGGCTGAGGATGCATAAGGCTCCACATAGGAAAGCACCGCATTCTCTATCACTTCGCTTCCCCGCCTGTGATGATCCAGCACAACAATTGTCTTTGTCATGTGCAGAAGCTCCTCGCATTCCGTATAGCTTGGTCTGTTAGTATCAACTACAACCACCACTGTATTGTTATCTACCATATCTTTAGCCTGCTCGCTGTCCACAAACATAGATGGCTCGTAGTCTGGATTATTCACATATCCTGCGATCAACGGTCTGATAGATTTTGTCGGATCATTCACTACAATACTGACAGATTTTCCAAGTGTTTTACCTGCACGGAAAATACCGATTGCTGCTCCCAACGCATCCACATCTGTGATTTTATGTCCCATGACAACGACTCTGTCTTTCGTACTCATAAACTCTTTCAGTGCCTGCGCTTTTACCCTGGCTTTTACGCGGGTATTCTTCTCCATCTGCTGAGTCTTTCCGCCGTAATAGGTAATATTATTTCCATTCTTAATAACAACCTGATCACCGCCACGTCCAAGTGCCATCTCTATAGCAATACGTGAATACTCATAATTTTGAATATAAGTGGAGGCATTCAGTCCCACACCAATACTCAAAGTGATTGCCATCTCATTTCCGATATTAACTGTTTTAACCTCGTCCAGAATATGAAATCTCTGTTCTTTCAGAGCCTCAAGCGAACTCTGGCGCATGATCAGGAAATATTTGTCCTTCTCAAGTTTCTTTACAAGACCATCGAAATTGGAAAAATATTTCGTAATCTTCCGATCAATCAGAGCAATCAGAAGTGAACGTCTCACATCCTCTACACTCTCAAGTGCTTCCTCATAGTTATCCAGATAAGCCAACGCTACAACAAGCTTATTGTCTTCATTCTTTTTAATGTAAGACTTCAGTTCTGTATCGTCATACAGATACATGGCGATCAGGCTGACATTCCTGTTTGAATTCTCCAGAAACTCACTTTTGGCAACCACTTCACCAAGAGACACCCTCTGCATGGAAATACGATAAGTCTTCTCTCCAAATCGAGTACTGATCTCAGCAGTCTCTTTCTTATCTGCAACCGGTAATTTGTCAGCTGTTACATCCGGAAAAACAGTGCTGACATTTTTCTTATAAAACTGATCTTTACCTGTAAGCTCCGCAAATACTTTGTTGGACCAGATCATTCTGCCATTCATATCCATAATGGCATAGGGCAATGCCAGTTCTTCAAGGATTCTCTTTTCAAGCGAATCATACTGATTGGCAAAGGCTATCAGTTCATTTACAATGAACGGTCTGTGGCATCGGAGTATTATTACTGCACATCCCACATAAATCAGGATTCCACCTGACACAATAATACCAGCCTTCACGCTGACAAAATATACCCAGATATTAAGTACGATCAGTAAAGCCGAGAGAATCAGAGGCCACCGCATGAATGCTTTCATATGCCCTTTTAATTTCAGTTTATCACTCATATCTTTCTTTCCGTTCTTCATCATTCTATTTGTTTCGCCTGTACACAGCAAATGTGCTGCATATAGGCAGGTTCTGTGAAAAACGCCCTTTGAATCATATTATAACAGATTTGAACAGAATTTACCATAGCAACAGAAGAACGCACAAAAATAATGGTTATTGTGTTACTGTTCATTCTGTTCTATAGCAATTCTCGTAAATAATGCAAAAATGCTGCTCCGCCAAATGCGGAGCAGCATTTATCATCTTCAGAATTAGTCCTGGATGTATGGCATCATAGACATATGACGTGCTCTCTTGATAGCAACTGTCAGTGCTCTCTGATGTTTTGCACAGTTTCCTGTAATTCTTCTTGGAAGGATTTTTCCTCTTTCAGAAACATATTTTCTTAATTTTGCTACATCCTTGTAGTCGATCTCGTTATTCTCTTTACCACAGAATACACAAACTTTTTTTCTTCTGCGGCCGCCTCTTCTCTTCATTGGAGAGTCTGGTCTTTCGCCTCTATTGTAAGCCATGATTGCTTTCCTCCTATTTTATTCTATCAGTTTGTATTAAATAAACGGCAGTTCTTCATCAATTCCATCCGGAATGTTCATGAAACCGTCTGCACTGGCTGCTCCCGGAGCCGGCATGGATGGTGCAGGTGCAGGGGATGATGTCTGAGGATGGGAAGCTGCGTAATTATCGCTGGCCGCCTTGCTCTCAGCAAACTCCTGTTCCTCAACTACTACCTCTGTGGTATAAACCTTCTGGCCATCACGATTGGTGTAGCTGCCTGTCTGAATGCGTCCTGAAACAATGATCTTAAGTCCCTGACGGAAATACTTCTCAGCAAACTCGGCTGTACGTCCAAAGGATACACAACTGATAAAGTCTGCTGTTGCTTCACCGTCACGGCGGAATCTTCTGTCTACTGCCAGTGTATATCTGGCAATTGCCAATGCATTCTCTCCTGCGGAATATCTCACCTCAGGATCTCTTGTTAAGCGTCCCATTAAAATTACTTTGTTCATATAAATACCTCTTCGTTTCTGCTTTGAATGGTTGAACGGATCAATTAATGGTGCCTTCTAAAATCCACCCTGTATAAGATTATGCGTCTTTTCTTACGACTAAGTATCTTAATACATTGTCCATGATGCGAACGTGTCTTTCAACTTCCGCCGGGCACTGTGCGTCTGCTTCAAACTGAATGAAATAGTAGAAGCCTTCATGCATTTTCTGAATTTCGTAAGCTAATTTTTTCTTACCCCATTCTTCTACTTCTGTGATAGTGCCGTTGTAACGTGTGATGTATCCTTTTGCTTTCTCAACAACTGCATCACGTACTTCGTCTTCAACTTTTGCACTAACAACTAATGCTAACTCGTACTTGTTCATGTCTTGCTTTACCTCCTTATGGTCTGTTGGCCCTTTGCCTGTCAAAGAGCAAGGATATAAAATATATCACGAGTGTTGATTCTAACATAGTTTTTGGTGTCTGTAAAGTACTATTTTTCTTTTTTTATCAAATTTTTAGTATTTTTCTCAACCATCTTGCGCGGTACCATGATCTGATGTCCGCATCCTGTACATTTCAGGCGGAAATCAGCACCTACCCTTAAGATTTCCCAGTCTCTGCTTCCGCAGGGATGGACTTTCTTTAATGTAACAATATCACCAACTTCATAGGGAAGTCCCATAATCTCTTACTCCTCTTATATAACTTTGACACTAACAGTGAATCTGTGAAAATACCTGTCCGATCGGCCCCTGGATCAGAAGGTCTGCATATCTGTCTCTCGGAGTCGGGGATTTGTTGATCACTACAAGGTGCTCTCCCCGGAAGTAATCGATCAGTCCTGCTGCCGGGTAAACAGCCAGGGAAGTTCCCCCTATGATCAGCACCTGTGCCTCTGAGATTGCCTTCACTGCTTCATTGATCGTCTGATTGTCCAGACCTTCTTCATACAATACCACATCCGGCTTGATAATTCCACCACATTCGCATCTCGGAACACCTGTGGATGCTTTCATGTGGGCAAAATCATAAAATCTGTGACACTTCATGCAGTAATTGCGGTATACACTTCCATGAAGCTCCAGCACTTTCTTACTACCCGCCATCTGATGCAGATTGTCGATATTCTGGGTAATAACTGCTTTCAGTTTTCCTGCCTGCTCCAGTTCTGCCAGCTTCAGATGTGCTGCATTTGGTTTTGCAGTGTCACAAAGCATCTTGTCTCTGTAGAATTTGAAAAATTCTTCCGGCTTTCTCATAAAGAATGTATGGCTTAAGATCGTTTCCGGAGGATAGTCATATTTCTGATGATAAAGTCCGTCCTGACTTCTGAAATCCGGGATTCCGCTCTCTGTGGAAACACCTGCTCCGCCGAAGAAGACAATATTGTCATATTTGTCTACAAGTTCCTGTAATCTCTCAACTTCTCCTGCCATTTAGAATTCCTCCTTTATTTTTTCCAAACACTGTTACTGAAATTTTATCATCTGAATTTTTATCGTCTGCTTTTACAGCAATACGATTTTCTTCTGATTCAGGTAACTGCTCTTCATAATTCTACTGCCCAACATCAAGTGTATCCACACGTTTTCCCTGGACAACATAACGGGTTGCCTCGTTTCCTGTACAGGTAGACAGAGTAATGATCTTGTCCTTTATGTTCATTCCTTCTGCATCTGTCCGGATCTCGGAATATCCTCTGATCTTCTCCAGATATTTTTCAAATTCCTCACCAGGTCCCTTAAACAGTGTATAGGTATCACTGTTCACACCTGTGGTGTACGCGGAGATAATCTCATACCTGTAGTTTTTCTCAGGTGTAAAGATCCAGAAATATTTGCTCTTCTTATAAGTCTCTTCATCCTGTGTAAACTTCTTAAGCTGAGCAAACATGGAACCATTTTTCATATTATGGCCATACACGATCGTATTACAGTCACTGAAATCCCCTTTGTTTTCATAATCCACAAAGATAGTACCTGCAAAATTGTAATTCTTCTCATAGGTTCTGTGAAGATAAGTTTCATTGTCTCTGCCATGCACAATGGGATAATTGATATCCGGCACTGCTTCCACATAAATCCATCCCACTACATCATCATTTACACTTTTAAGAGATGCAAAGTCAATATCCATAGGCGCTTTCAGTTCACTGCCTGCCTCCGGCCCTGCTGCTTCTCCATCCGGATCTCGTTCTGTTACCGCCATCTGTGTGATCGAATTGTACTCATCCGTACCTTTCTTATATTCTGTATAAATATGAAACAGATTATATCCTGCATAACAGAATACACAGATTGCTGCGATCAGAACAACCGTCAACACAACATCCCCTGCTGTCTTCTTTTTTTTAGGCTGTTTTTCTGACATTCTTCCTCCATTTCCGCAGCACATTGCTGCTATGTATCAGCTGCTGTCTGATTGACTTCTATATAATATACAGACATCCGTTTCCAACCGCTGTCTGTGACAGACTATTATACCCGGTCACATCATTCTTCCTGTAATCCATCATGCACTGCCTCCAGACACGCTTTTCGCAGTTCATTTTCTTCTTTATTATATAAAAGCATCTCGCTGTGTTCAAAATATGCCGGACAGCCATTTCCGGCAATAAACGAAGTCATTGACTTATCCGCTGTGATCCCTGTCACGAAAAGCAGCATTTCCTGATTTTCGCCAAAGCTCTCTTTAATAAATGAAAAGGCATTCTGCAGTTCTCCCTGGAGTTTCTGGATCATATCTTCTCTGCATACTGCTTCTTTTTCAAAACATTTACTGATCCGCTTAAATCCATTTTCAGCTGACCGCACATGTTCTTTCTTTGCTGTCAGAATATATTCCCTCAGCCTGCGGATTGCCGTCTCCTGATATTTCTGTTCTCTTACTGAGATCAGTTCCATCTTTCCTTTGATCTGCAGACTGTTTTCCTGTTCCTGCACAAATTCTTCAAGCAATGAAATTCCCAGCTTCTCTTCCTCAGCATTCTTTCTCACCTGAGTTCTCAGATGCAGAAGCATCTCATAGAGTACCTCAAGCTGATGATCTGCCTGTCCATATTCTTCCGCTTTTTCTCTCAATGCCCCCAGGATCAGATTTACAACTGCAAAACGCTCCTCAAAAGCTCCATCTGCAGCCATCTTCTCCTTCAGCGCCAGATTCTCCCGGCTCAGATTTCCGGACAGGATCGACGGGATTTCATAATCCTCCCCATACTTTGTATATAACTGATAAAAACCTGCAAAATCTCTGGCTGTTTCCTCTTTCTGGAGAAATTCCTCCACCAGTTCCTCACTGATCCCGATCCCCAGCTTTTCATAGCTTTGCAGAAGTCTTGAAAGATCCTCCCATCCCCTGGCAGTCACAAAGAATTTACCGTCTACTGTATTCTCCACCGCATAGAAATTGTTTTTCTTCACAGACAGATAAGAAATGATTGCCTGGTGCACCTTCTGCTGTCCTGCATATTTCAGCCAGATATCGCAGTCAGGCTCAATTGTAAGCTTACGGACACGGTCGAGTGTGACAATATCAAATTCCCTGACAGATTTATTATACTCCGGTGGATTTCCCGCTGCTACCAGAATCCAGCCTTCCGGAATCTTATGACTTCCAAAGGTTTTATTCTGGAGAAGTGCCAGCATTGCCGGTGCCAGGGTTTCAGACACACAGTTGATCTCATCAATAAACAGGATTCCCTCTTTCCTGCCTGTATTCTCCATACAATCATAGACAGATGCCACGATCTCACTCATTGTGTAATCTGTCACCATCATTCCTTTTCCACCGTAATTCCGTTTAACGATCTCCGGAAGACCGATGGCACTCTGACGGGTGTGATGGGTAATGGTGTAGGCTACAAGTCCCACACCGCACTCTGCTGCCGCCTGTTCCATAATGGCAGTTTTGCCGATTCCCGGCGGACCGATCAGCAACAGCGGTCTCTGACGGATCAGAGGATAAGTATAATATCCATTCTCATCCTTCGCCAGATATGCGCGAAGTGTATTACAGATTTCTGTTTTTGCTTCCTGTATGTTCATTTTATTATCATACTCCTGCTAATTATTTAGTTACTGTTCACTCCGTTCCCAGCAACACGCTTCGCGATGCACAGAATTTATGCTAATCGCATAAATTCGCGCAGTATGTCTCGGGTTTTCTGTGACCTTCGCTCACAAAAAACACCTCGCGGGATATTACCAGTGAACAGTAACATTATTTACTCAAACTGACATCTGCTCCGCAGTTTGTCCCGTTCCTGTGATCAGACATTTCGCCCATGGCGGCACCAGTTTCATCTTGTCCGTCCGTTTCAGAAATACAAATGCAGTCTCATAATCCGGCTTTTGTCCCGGATAAATCCCGTCACCATCTGTAAAATAGATCAGTGCTCTGAGATTCTTCAGTTCTTTTCTCTCTTTTTCCTGACGGATCAATTCAAATACAGGGCGGAAATCTGTACCTCCCCTGCCCTGGATCTTAACGTTCCGGATGTATTCCTTCCACTCTTCCTCAGAATGGATCACATCCACTTTCTGGATAAAACAGTCGCACTGGACGATATATACCTTCATCCTGCTGAAAAAATTCTCTTTTTCACTTAAAATCCCATAGGTTTCACCCAGAAATCTCTGTACAGTTTCTCCTGAACATGAACCGGATGTGTCAATGGCGATCACCAGCTCCTCCAGACGGTTTACTTCTTTATACTCCAACGGTTCTATCAATGGAATATTTCCATAATGTTCCATTCCAAAGCTGTAAAAAATATAATCAAAGCTCTCCGTATCCAGCTCCACTTCCTCCCGCAGTCTGCAGAACTGCTTCAGAAATTTCCGGTAATCATATTTACTGCGGTAGATCTCATCCAGTTCTTCCTGCTGATCGTTTGTCTGAGTCCCTGCCCTGCTTTGCATACCGGTCTTATTCTGTGAGGTATAAGCAAGGATATGTTCCCATTTTTCCTTTGTTCTCCTGCCTCCTGATGCCTGTCCGGCAGTTCTCTGCCAGAATATGTGATCATCAAAAGTATTTGTGTTCACCTGTGTATCATCTGATTTTCTTTTCTTCAGGCTGATTTTGCCTTCTCCGACAGCCTTGTCGATCAGCTGCTCTACAAAACAGTCGCATTCCCTGTCCCATTCACCGGAATCTCTGTCAGGTTCCATGAAAATATGAAGGTACAGACAGTGAAGCAGCATGTGCAGATATCCTCTTCTTACTGCTGCCGGATCTTCCAGATATTTTTTCATAAGAAATACCGGATTAAAATAAATCAGCTCCCCGTCTGTCCCAATTGTATCAATGCTACTGTCTGCTTTGTATTCCAGACTTGTAAATGCCCCGTCCAGATAAGGAAAGTCCAGATATAATTGATTTCTGCAGTTTTGCAGGATTTTTTTTCCGGTAAGTTCCTGCTCTGTTGTTGTTTTACAGTGAAAAGTCTTTTTTTGGGTATCCATATTTTTTATCTTTCAGATGAAGCAGCCATACCAGAGAACGCAGCTTTGCTTTTTCCTGTGCACATCTTATAAAATTCTCCAGCTCATTTGCGGAAAACCATCCGCATTTCTCGATCTGTTCCATCCTTTCTGTATCCTCATTCTCTATCAGAAGCTCCATTACAGAACGTATTCTGAGCTTCAGGTATTTCTGTATCTCCTGATATTTATCGGACTCTCTGTCCGGATTTTCCTGAAAATAAATCTCCAGAGCCTGTTCAAGCTTTCTGTCCTGCATCAGATCATCTTCCTCTCCTGTGAAATTATCATAACCACAATATAACACAAAAAAGCTTCATTTTAAAGTCCTGTTCCTGCCCCTCTATTGACTTTCCTTTCTGTTATGTTACTATAAAATCACATATATTCTATCACAGATGAAAGGATTTTATCTTATGAATACTATCAAAAAATTCATCCACTACTATGGTCCGTATAAGACGGTCTTTTTTATTGATCTGATATGTGCTGCCGTGATCAGTCTGATAGATCTGGCATATCCTCAGATCCTGCGGACTATGACAAAAACACTGTTCACTCAGGATCAGTCAAGGATTCTTCATGCACTGCCTGTGATCGCAGGAGGACTCTTTCTTATGTATGTGATCCAATGTCTCTGCAAATATTATGTAACCTGCCAGGGACACATGATGGGAGCAAATATGGAACGGGATATGCGGCAGGAATTATTTGATCATTACCAGCAGCTTTCATTTTCCTATTACAGTCAGAATAATTCCGGTCAGATGATGAGCAAGCTGGTCAGTGATCTTTTTGATATTTCCGAGTTTGCACACCATGGTCCTGAAAACCTTTTTATCTCTCTGGTAAAGATCATCGGTGCTTTTGTCTTTCTTTTCTTTATCAATAAGAAACTGGCATTTCCACTGATCATCCTCGTTATTGTTATGTTTTGGTTTTCCTTTAAGCAGAATGCCCGAATGCAGGCAACTTTTATGGAAAACAGACGTAAGATCGGGGATGTCAATGCAAGTCTCCAGGACACACTTTCCGGTATCCGTGTGGTACAGTCCTTTGCAAATGAAGATATTGAACATAACAAATTCAAAAAAAGCAATGAAGCTTTTCTGCTTTCAAAGCGTGATAATTATCGCTGTATGGGAAGCTTTATGAGCTCTAATCTGTTCTTTCAGGGAATGATGTATCTGGTCACTCTGGTGTATGGCGGTTATCTTATTGCCAACGGAGAAATGCAGACTGCAGATCTTGCCATGTATGCACTTTATATCGGAATCTTTATCAGTCCGATCCAGATTCTGGTCGAGCTGGTAGAAATGATGCAAAAGGGTCTTTCAGGCTTCCGCCGTTTCCTTGATGTTATGGAAACAGAGTCAGAGATCACAGACGCTCCGGATGCCAGAGAACTTACTGATGTGAAGGGACATGTAAGCTATGAGCATGTATCTTTTCATTACAGTGACGATAATACCCCTGTTCTCAGTGATATCTCTATTGATATCCCTGCCGGAAAGTCTGTGGCACTTGTGGGTCCGTCAGGTGGCGGGAAAACTACTATCTGTTCTCTTCTGCCACGCTTTTATGATGTAACAGAGGGACGGATCACTGTTGATGGAAAAGATATCCGCAGCCTGACTCTGAAGAGTCTCAGAAATAATATCGGAACTGTACAGCAGGATGTTTATCTGTTTGACGGTACGATCCGGGATAATATTGCATATGGAAAACCGGGAGCTTCTGATGAAGAGATTATTGCAGCTGCAAAGCGGGCAAGCATTCATGATTTTATTATGGAACTTCCACAGCAGTATGATACCTATGTCGGAGAACGCGGAACAAGACTTTCGGGCGGTCAGAAACAGAGGATTTCCATTGCACGTGTGTTCCTGAAGAATCCGCCGATCCTGATCCTTGATGAAGCTACAAGCGCTCTGGATAATGAGAGTGAACGATGGATCCAGAGAAGTCTTGAAGAGCTTTCACAGAACCGTACTACTATTACCATTGCGCACAGACTTTCTACGATCAGGGATGCGGATGAGATTATTGTGATCACTGAGGATGGGATTGCTGAGAGGGGGACACATGAAGAGCTGTTGGATATGAATGGAGTGTATGCGGCTTATTATAATATGTGATTTTGTTTATAGTATCCGATAATAAACTGCGAAACAGTTATCTTTATATTTGCAATCTACTGATATATATTATAACAGCGCAGGAAAATTAATTGTCTGGCGTGCATTTGCAGGATACTTAGATATTCTTAGACGATAAAAATATGCGTTATGAGCCCACAGGGTCACTGTCTGAGCGACAGCGAGTTTGACCCTGCGGGCTCATGCTTTTAGCAGATTTTTATCGCCTTAGAATATCTTAGTGTCCGAAACCGCACGCCAGACAATTAATTTTCCTGCGCGTCCGTCAATCTATACTATTTGCGGTATACGAATGACGGGAGGCCGTCTTCGCCGCAGGGGATCTGTACTGTTCCCTGGATCAGGGGGCGGGCGTAGTTTATGAAAGCTTCAGTGACGTCAGATCCGTCTTCTGTGATCCACTCTGATGGAACTGTTTTTTCTTCGTTGCAGATGGCATTGACGTCTTCAAGACCACATTCCATGATGTAGGTTCCGTCAGAGGTTTCTTTGCGGATAAATGAGATCATTTTTCCTGTTTCGCCGTTGAGGGCGGCCTGTACGCCGAATTCTCCGGCTTTGATGGCTTCCTGCTGGTCTGTGGCGGACATCATGGATGCAGAGCAACGCTGGCTGACGTTGAGTTCTACAGAACGGGCTTTTACACCGAGGCTGTTTCTGACAAGGTTTTCGAGATATTTACCACAGCCTGCCAGCATTTTGTGTCCAAAGGTATCAGTGCCTACGGAATTGTCGTATTCACAGATAAATGTGCCCTTGTCGTCATGGATTCCTTCTGATACGCAGACAATGACATTGCAGTTTTTCTCAAAGGAGTTCTCTACTGCTTTAAGAAATTCTTCCTGGTCAAAGGCTGTTTCCGGAAGGTAGATGAGAAGAGGGTTGTCTCCTGTATATTTGCGGGCAAGTGCAGATGCAGCAGTGAGCCATCCTGCATGGCGGCCCATAATTTCTATAATAGTTACGGATTTCTTTTCATAAACATTTGCATCTATGGTAATCTCGCGGACTGTAGAAGCTACATATCTGGCTGCACTTCCAAATCCCGGAGTATGGTCTGTGTGGATCAGATCATTGTCGATTGTTTTTGGTTCTCCGAGGATACGGATATCACTGCCTGTCTGCGCAGCATAACGGGAAAGTTTGCTCACCGTATCCATGGAATCATTTCCACCGATATAGAAGAACCAGCCAATATTCATTTCTTCAAATTTTTTAAAAAGTCTTGGATAAACCGGATCTTCCAGTGATTCCGGCAATTTATAGCGGCAGGAACCAAGATAAGCACCTGGTGTGACTTTCAGACCGTCAAGTTTCTCTCCCGGAAGTGCTTCGGCAAAGTCAAGAACTGTTCCATTTAAAAATCCTTCAATTCCGTTTATCATTCCGTAAACATGCTCAATAGCTTCCGGATGACGCATTCCCTCGGATACAACTCCGTAAAGGCTGCTGTTAATTACTGCGGTAGGACCGCCGGACTGACCGACGATCAGATTCTTTCTGGACATAAGAAACCTCCTGTATCGTTTGATTTAATGTGATTGCTTTTCATTATATCATACAACTGCCTTCCATAGCAATTCAATAAAAAGGTGTGTTCCCACATCCCCCTGTGAAAGCACACCTTATATTTCCCATATTCAGTTTCTGTTTTTATTCCCCGAATTCCCTGTGGTCTTCTTCCAGTTTCTGTTCTATTTTAATCTTTTTTTTTGCCTCTTCTTTCTGCTCATCCCGTGTTTTCGGAAGGATCACATTAAGCATTACTGCAATAATAGTTGCAAGGACAACCGGTGATTTACCGAAAATTGTTGTTACCCATGTGGGAAAGCTTGCAAGTGCAGCTGTTGCCTGAGATACACCCATTCCCAGTGCAGCTGCAAGTCCTACGATAGATGAATTACGGTAATCCATCTCAGCAGAAGCAACCAGCTTCATACCTGTCATTGCGATCGATGCAAATACAGACACAGTTGCACCACCCAGTACACACTGAGGAATCGTTGTCAGGATAGCTGAGAATTTCGGAACCAGACCTGCTATACCGAGAATTGCAGCTGCAAGTCCCAGTACCCAACGGTTGATAACCTTTGTAGTTGTAACAATACCAACGTTCTGGCTGTATGTTGCTGTGGGAAGTCCGCCGAGCAATGCGCCTACAACGTTAGAAAGACCATAACCAACGATTCCACGCTGCAGTTCATCATCCTTAGGTGTTCTGTCCATAGCTCCGATCGTAGTCGCTGAATAATCACCGATTGCCTGAATAGAGTTGATAGCAAATAAAATTCCCAGTGCAACACAAGAAGACGGCTCAAACTGTACTCCAAAATGCATCAGAGATGGAAGCTGACAGACACCTGCTTCCCCTATGCTTGAGAAATCTACCATTCCAAACGGAATAGAAACCAGATATCCCACTATAATACCGATCAGAATAGATGCCAGTTTCCAGATTCCCTTTCCAAAATGATTCAGAGCTGTAACAACGATCAGCGTGAAAAATGCAATTGCCCAGTTCTGCCAGGATCCGTAATTCGGACTGCTGGTACCGCCTGCCATATAATTAATGGCAGTCGGATACAGGGAAAGACCGATGGTAAATACGACTGTTCCTGTGATTAGCGGCGGGAAAAATACCCGAATCTTCTTGACCAGCAAACCCATAACAACTGCTACGACACCACCAACAATCTCCGCACCCATGATTGCTGCTATTCCATACGATTCCGCTATCGCCTGCATACTTGGCACGTAAGCAAAGCTGACACCCATGATAATAGGCAGGCCTGAGCCAATTGCAAATTTCGCCTTTCCGCCAATCGGAAACAGCTGAAGCAAAGTTGACAATGCTGCAATGACCAGTGCCGACTGGATCAGGATAACCTGGTCTTCTCTGGAGAGTCCGCCTGGAACTGCTCCGGAAACGATGATCGCCGGTGTGACACAGCCAACGATCATAGCTACGACATGCTGCATGGCAAGAGGTAAAGCCTCACTCATGCGGGGGATTCCGTCAGTTTCAAAAATACTGCCTCTCTTCATAATTGCCTCCCAATTTCTTTTGTACGATTGTAACATTTTTTGTCCCAAAAAACAATTAGACCTCCTAATTATTTTTGGTCTAAAACTATACAATATTTACTCTTAAAATTTGGTTATTATTTTATCTTTTATATGTATTTTCCAGTATTTCATAAACCTTTCAGTTTATAATCTCAAATGTCCGATACAGATCCAGTCTTCCATATCCCCATCCCGGATTGGGGTATTCCATCTGTTCTTCTCTCACTGCCCCTTTCTGCAGATAAAACTTCACCGTATTTCCCGATGCATAAGGAATATTTCCTCTCACGATCGCCCATTCCTGCACCAATGCTGCTGCTCCTGCAACAACAGCCGAAGAAAGACTGCTCCCCGAAGCCTTTCCAAACGCCCCTCCCGGCAATGGAATGAGCAGATCTACTCCCGGTGCTGCCAGATCAGGTGTCACCTGGTTATTTGGAGTAAACCCTCTCCCAGCCTGAAAATACAGACTGTTATCCAGATACTGATAAGCTGTTGCCGTAATACCTCTGGTTGAATCCCCAGGTGCAGTAACAGTTATATAAGGTGTAGACTCCAGAAAATAAGTATCCGGCGAAATCAGCCCTTGCACCGGAAGCCACATGTGAAACCTGCTTCCCGATATTCCTTTTTTACTGACATTTACCTTCCAGATACCTGCTGCCGGATGAAAGAAGCGAAAATAAATCAGCTGTTTCCCGGTCATCCGCTCCATCTTTACGTAATTGACCAGCACTTTCGTCTCCACAAAAATGAAACTTAATTCCTGAGTACCTGCACCAAGAGAACTGCTCACATACAGCTTTTCTCCTGCTGGTGACTGTAACGATATCCCATAGTCATCCGGCGGATCTCCCCAAAATTCCATGGAAAATCCTTCTTCTTTATCCGCAATACGAAGTTCAACAGTATCCTGATTTTTCACATAGTCCAACTCTGCTGTATAATGATGCTGTGCTGCACCCTCATTTCCTGCTGCCACAGATACTGATACCTGAGAATCTTCATTAATATAATCTACATATCGACTCAGCTCACTGTCACCAACATGTGCGCTCTGATTGGTGCCAAGTCCCAGACAAACGGAAACCGGCATTCCCATCTCTTGTGCCATCTTCACTGCAAAAGAAATCCCCAGCATAATGTCGTCTTCCTGAAATACCGGTGCCTGTGGCGGATACTGGTAAAATTTTCTCAGATAGGATTTTGCTTTCTTTAATTTCACCACAATGATCGTTGCTTTCGGAGCTGCTCCTGAGAAATTTTCTGTGGGTACAAAATTGCCTGCTGCCAGCCCTGCCATAGCTGTACCATGTCCGTTCTCATCCAATGAGGGTACAATCTCCTGTGGATTCTCCGACAGCAATGCCTGATTAATTTCCTCTCCGGTAAAAACCTTTCCATAAGGAACCTGTTCATCCTCATTTCCCGGAATTGTCTGATCCCAGATATATGCAATACGGCTTACATCTCCGTTTCGAAAGATTGGATTCAGATAATCAATCCCGGAATCAATCACTGCGATCACTGTGCCCTCTCCCTGAAGTTTCAGATAGGGATGATTATGTAACCGCGTAATCCCGGATGAATTTAATGCATCCGCATCCATAAATGTATAACACTTCGGCAAAGATGCATACGTATAGGAATTAATTTCCAGCGGACCAATCTCATTCAGCGGAATATATAGAATTCCAAACAATTCATTCACAGGAAGAAATTTTCCGCCCATATTCTGTCCATGTTTTACAATAAAATCCCCGTACTCTTCATCCTGTGCCGGCGGTATTGACGGCTCAGCATGAATGCCCGGGGGGTTTTCCTGCTGTATCTGCACTTCAAAATCGTCAGGTCCGAACATTACTGTCCTCCCTGGATTTTTTATACATGATATGCACAATATATGCTCTTTATGACAATTCTAACCTTTACTGTTCAGACTGATATTCGCTTCCTGCTTTTGTTTCTTCACAACAGTCAGTAATAATATAATTCCAGCCACAGTTGTAAAAATACTGATAAACTGCGAAGTCGACAATACTCCTACGCTTCCTCTTTCAATATCTCCTCTGAAAAATTCGATCACAAATCTTCCTATACTGTAGAAAATAAGATAGCAGGCAGCCACCTGTCCATCTGCTTTCTTATGCTTTGCCACATAAAGCAGCAGCAGAAAATGGGCAAAATCCAAAAAACCGGAATAAATCTGTGTCGGGATCAGAGCAACATTGTTGGGTGCAAAATCTGAATTTGTAAACGTAACCGCCAGAGGCCCTGAAGTTTCTTTCCCATAACAGCAGCCTGCCAGAAAGCATCCAATCCTGCCAAATCCCTGTGCCAGTGCAATGGATGGCATCATCAGATCAAAATACTCCAGAAATTTCAACTTCTTTATCCTGCAGTACAGCCAGCCCACCAAAATTCCTCCGATGATTCCTCCATATACCACAAATCCATCTGATCCTATGATCTGCCTTGGATTCTGCAGAAATTCCCTCCAGTTGGTGATCCAGAACAAAATCTTCGCAGATGTAAATCCACCAATGGCGCACCACACTACCAGATAAAAAATATGTTCACATGCAAGTTTCAGTTTACGCGCTCTCTGCTCAGCCACAAACCAGGCAGCCAATACTCCCATGGCAATCATAAATCCATAACCATATACCGTCAACGGTCCTATATGCAACAATTCATTATGCATGTCTCAAATCCTCTCAAATCTTAAAATACTTCCTGTCACTCTCTCATTTTATTTATTATTCACAGTCGGATTTCCCAAATAAACCTTCAAAAACCTCCAGCAATTTTTCATTTGCATAATCATTGGCTTCATTCTCATGTACCGCTTCCGCATCTGCTTCTCCGCAGATATCCACACCGGCAATCTTTCCACTGCTTTCTTTTGCACATTCCAATACAGTCTGTACACCGGACACCAAAGTTGTCAGCCTCATATCCCCCTGGCTCCATGTCGTCTGTGCATCCTCTGTACAAAGCACATCTTTATCAACAGATATATATAATGGAAGGAATTTTTCAGCATCTTCCTGTAAACCTTCCGATTTTCTCCAATTACATACTTCACTGACTGTTTCCCTGAGAAACCAGTTTCTCTCTTCATCATTCATCACCTGAAGTTTCTCTCTGGAGAGAAATATCACTCTGTCCTTCAGATTCTCATCTACCTGCTCATAGGCTGCTTCATCCGGTCCCACAAGGATCACATATTTCAGATTCTCCAGTTCCTCCAACGCTGCCGCGATCCATCCTCCACACGACAAAATCCCACCAAAAGCCGGGGGCTGCATATCTGTATGATTATCGTATACCAGCAGACAGAACGGTTGATCCATTCTTGTCAGCCAAAGTCTTGTCATATAGTGATAATTGCCGGAATCAATAAAATGGATTCCGGCAGTTGGATAATTTTCTGTTCGTTTATTAATCTCTGCGATTGCTTCCTCATCACAATAGCAGTTTGTCCCACAGACATCCTGAAGCTCAATCCAGGATACCTGTCTGTTTTTCCAGAATTCTTCTTCTCTGTAAATTCCGGAGAAATTCATCAGTACAATGGGATTCTGTTCCTGCATATTTCATTCAATCCTTCCATTCTTCCAGCGGTTCATCATGATTTTTCAGCATTTCCCGGATTTCTCTGCCGGGACTTTCCACGCCTTCATCCGGAGTCTGCATCTCTGCATCCAGAATGGCGTCTGCATCTGCTGCATCTGCAGTCTTCCCGGTTTCTATTTCCATCTCCGCTTCCTGAACCTGAGAATCTGTATCTTGCTTCCATTCTGTTTCATCTTCATTTAAAGATTTATCCTGCACTTTTTCGTCCAGACCTGCATCTGCCGGGTCATCCCATGGTTTCTCTTTGCCATTCTCTTCCTGTTCTTTTTCAGCACAGAGTTTTTCGGATTTTTTCATTCCAAGACGAATCATGATCAAAAATACAATGTCTGCCACTCCATCAGCAGTCAGAATAATTCCGGAAAACAGGATCATCCGGGTTACACTCAAAAAAGAATAGAGCAACATGGAAACACCCAGCGCAATAAATACCAAACAGCCAATAAGAATAATCTTCCAGCGTCCTCTCTGGGCTTTTTTCAGTCTGTAACTTCCCTTTATCTTCCAGATACTGTCAACCAGTACCAAGGCTCCCAGTAAATATGGCAGGATTTTGATCACGATCTGCGGTGTAAAGAAAAGAAAAATTCCAAGCACCATGACGATTACACCCGTAAACAGATCAAGAATCGTTGCCTTTTCCTTCTCAGCTGTATAAATAACAATATGATAAATACCGGAAGCGATCATTACCAGTCCGAATACAATCTTGCAGATAATGTTTACGGTCTGGTCCGGAACCAGGAGCAGACACAGACCAAATGCCAGATAAAAAACCGATGATAAAATCTCGCTTTTTAAAAAATCAGAAACTTTTTTCCCCATAACCTTTTCCTCCTGACTGTATGATAGCAAGTCCACACCCACTCTTATTGCTTTTCGCAATCTCCGCAGGGGACTTACTTGATTCGGTTAAAAATACTATTCCATTTCTTCTATTGAAATAGTATAACTTCTTTCTTTCTCTTCGTCCACAGGCAACTGCATGACTTTGTGTAAAATTTGTGAATTTTTCCTTGCAGTTTTTTTAGTGCGTATTATAATTATAGCGATACTCATAAATAATACATTTGAAAGTATTGCTATAAATAAAACTATGTCATAAAATGGATATTTTTCCATAGGAAGGATTTATTTTGAAAAAACAACCAAAGAATAAAGTTTTATTTCTTATCCCTGTCGGTGTTATACTCGCCGGTGCAGTGATTTTTTTATGCACCCGCGGAAATGAGAATGATTCTGTCTGTAAAGAAAATGTAGCCCGCCTTCAGGCTCTGGAAAATTCAGACATTTCACAGACAGAAGAACAGCTTCAGGCTCTGAAACAGACAACCGGCATTTCTTCCGGTTCTGATGCTTCAGACGGTTCTGGATCTACCCTGTTAAGTGATGTAGAAATCCGACAGGTTTTTGCCGGAAACGTCATCATCGGTGACTCTATCACAGAATCCATCGTAGAATACGGATATCTGGATACGGATGTGGTAGTCAGCAAACGAGGATTAAATGTAGGTGCAGCCGATGATCAGATCAGTACGGCAATTGCTCTGAATCCCTCTCATGTATTCATGGCATTTGGTTCCAACGACCTGGAAATATATGGTTCGGCTTCATCAGAATTTATTGATGCATACAGGACGCAGATAAAGAAAATCCAGACAGCCTTACCGGATGTCCCAATTTATATCAACTGCATTCTGCCGATTACTGATGAAGCGATCGCACAGACTCCTGATCTTGGATATTACCCTGATTATAATGAAGGACTTATCAAACTCTGTCAGGAAATGGGATGTACCTTTATTGACAATTCAACGATTGTAACAGACAGTTCAGAGAATCTGTATGAACCGGACGGTGAACATGTGATTCAGGACTACTATCCCAAATGGCTGACAAATATGGCACAGATTGCGGGGTTAAAGGCATGAAAAATTATTTACATATTTTTATCAAAGGTGCATTTGTTCTTTTCCTTATCGCATATCTGACTGTCCTGTATACCTCCGACAGCGCAAAGAATGTACCCATGGAACAGATTGCACAGACTATGGAACAGGATTCTGATATCACTTCTTTAAATAAAGAAGCACGTTCTGATCTGAAACATTATTATCAGACAGATGACCGCAATATTGACGGTTATTTCTTCTACAAAGCCGCTTCACCCATGGCAGTAGAAGAAATCTGTATTATGAAGGCCACTGACAATACCCAGGCAAATACTTTGCTTGAAAATGCAAACGCCCATCTCTCCGGTCAGAAGCAGGTATTTGAGGGCTATGGCACAGATCAGATGGCTCTTCTGAACAATGCAGTTGTTGGAAAAAAAGGAAACTATGTATATTATATGTGCGGCGCAGACGCACAGAACTGGCGCACTGCCTTTCTTTCCATGATATAAGCATTTTACTTTAATCCTCGTAACTGTTCCGCATTTTACGCTAATGGACTGCAGAACCATTACTATGGCAGTCCTCTTAATAATACCGTTAAGAGAAAATGCAGTTAAGAGAATTACTATAATATTCATAATATCCAGATTGGAGAACTTTTAATATGGTATTCAACAGTATATTTTTTATATTCTGCTTTCTTCCGGTTTTCATGCTGATCTACTACCTGGTACCGGGAAAGCTCCGCAATCTGCTGCTGTTTTTGGGCAGTCTGATCTTTTATGCCTGGGGAGAACCTGTATATGTGATCCTCATGCTGTTTTCCAGTATCTTCAACTATTATATGGGTACAGAACTGGAACGTTTATATTATGACGACAGGAAACAGAAAATTAATCTGATCTTCTCGATCATTATAAATCTTGCAGTACTTGTGTTTTTTAAATATTATGGATTCTTACTTAACACAATCGGAGGAATCATCGGTATCCATATCCCTCATCCGGAGCTTTCGCTGCCGATAGGACTTTCTTTCTACACTTTCCGTAATTTGTCCTATCTTTTTGATATTTATTTAAGCAAGGTCAGTGCGCAGCGAAATTTCCTGACCTTTGCCGTATACAGCACAATGTTTCCTTATACCTCTGCCGGACCAATCGTACGATATACGGATATAGAGACGCAGCTGAAGCAGCGTACCATCAATATCTCCAAATTCGGTATCGGTGCAGAGCTTTTTGTCAAAGGTCTTGCAAAGAAAGTTCTTCTGGCAGATAATCTCTCGGTTTTATACAGCAGTATCTGTGGTCATCCACAGATGTCTGTATTTACTTCATGGCTTGGCATTCTGGCTTATACAATGCAGCTTTATTTTGACTTCAGCGGCTATTCGGATATGGCCATCGGTCTGGGAAAAATGCTGGGATTTGATTTTAATAAGAACTTTGATTATCCCTATATTTCCACCAGTGTTTCTGAATTCTGGAGACGCTGGCATATTTCTCTTGGAAGCTGGTTCAGAGATTATATTTATATCCCGCTTGGCGGTAATCGGGTCTCCACTCTGAAACATATCCGAAATATCCTTGTGGTATGGGCACTTACCGGTCTGTGGCATGGTGCAAGCTGGAATTTCGTACTATGGGGTGTTTATTACGGACTCTTCCTTTTACTCGAAAAATTTGTACTTCAGAAATATCTGAAAAAAATACCATCCTGGCTTTGCACTGTATACACTATGCTTGTAGTCATGATCGGATGGGTATTCTTCAGCCAGACAGACTTTGGTGCCCTTGGCCATTACCTTGGAACTATGTTTGGGATCGGAGCTTCCGGTTTCATAGACAAAACTGCACTTTACTACCTCAAGACAGGATTTATCCTTCTTCTGATCAGTATTCTTATGTGCCGTCCTGCTCCTTACCAGTACTTTAAGCGTCTGGTCAGACGCAGACCTGTTGCTGCAGTGATCATAAATCTTATTTTATTTGCATTATCGATTGCCTATATGGTTTATAACTCTTACACACCATTTTTATATGCAAAATTTTAGAAGGTAAACAATATGAAAAAATCATTAAGAAATTATCGTTTATTTTTCCACAGAATGGGACTTTTGTTTTTATTTATCCCCTTGATCGTACTCATTCTGAGCATTGTGCTTCCTGACAGAGGATTTTCTGAAAAAGAAAACCGCGTACTTTCTTCCCTGCCTCATTTAAACGGCAGTCAGATTGCTTCCGGCGGATTTGAAAAACAATTTGAAACCTATGAAAATGATCAGTTTCCACTTCGCGATCTGTGGATTACCCTGAAAGCCGGAACTGACCGTCTGATGGGAAAAGTAGAATCTAATGGCGTATACGTTGGAAAATCCGGATATCTTATGGAAGAATTTAAAGCGCCTGATCAGACACAGTATGACGCCACTGTAAAAGCAATGACTGACTTTGCGCAAAAACATTCTGATCTGAAACAATATGCACTGATCGCCCCAAATTCTGTGAATATCCTGAGCGACAGGCTTCCTGCTTTTGCCCCTGTCCAGGATCAGAATTCCTGGCTTGACAGCCTCTCTGCCTCCCTGACCGATGCAGGTGTGACCTTTATTGATGTTCGCAGCACTTTTAAAGATCACAAAATGGAAGACCTCTATTATCACACTGATCATCACTGGACTACCCAAGGTGCTTATTATGCCTATCTTAAGGCAGCCAAAGATATGGGAATTGATACTTCAGCAGACACTTATGACAAAGCACCTGTCACCCGTTCTTTTCAGGGAACACTGTCTGCCAAAAGCGGTTTCCGCTCCGGCGAAAAAGATGAGATCGATGTATTTCTCCCCACCGGAGATCAGGCGCTCTCTTCTGTAGTTAATTATGTAGACGAACAGAAAAAAAGTGCCAGCTTCTATGATACCGAGAAACTTGAGACAAGAGATAAATATGCATTATTCTTTGGTGGAAACCACGCTCAGATAAAGATCAGTACTCCTACTGAAACAGATAATACACTGCTTGTGCTTAAGGATTCATACGCAAACAGCTTCATCCCATTTCTTGCTCAGCATTACCGAAAGATCATAATGATTGATCCCCGTTATTACTTTGGAGATCTGGAGCAGTTAATGCAGGTTGAAAATGTTCAGGAAATTCTGTACCTGTATAATGCTAATACCTTCTTCACAGACACTTCTCTGGAGCTTGCCCTGACAACTGCTGAACAGGATTCTTCTGATACATCTGATATCAGATAATATTATATCAAAAAATCCCCACCGAAATCTCAATGCCGAGGAAACATTGACTTTCGGTGGGGATTTTTCACACATTCACACACATTTTATAACACACACTTTTCACACACTTTTTAATAATAGGTCAGGTATAACGACTGATTTAAAACAATAATACTGTGTCTTGCATTCCCCGTTCCCAGTTTATCTGTTTTTTATATCAGCTGTACCTTAATGTGTATTATATCAGCATTTACGCCCTCTTTTCATTTTATGCAAATTCAGCAATTTATTCTGCAAAAGTGTCCTTTGAGTCTCCAAAATGATTTACAAAATAATCATAGTACGTATCCAGTATTTCTTTCCGCCCACGAACACGTATAGGTACAAGTGTTCCATCTTCCATAATAAAATCGTCTTCTACATCCTTAATATAATCCATATTTACCAGATAACTCTGATGGCAGCGCAGAAAACGTTTCTCGTTAATTCTCTTCTCAATTTCTCCCAGCTTGTCCACTGTTATAATTTCGGAACCATCTGACAGATGCAGGGTGACATTATGTTTATTGCTGTCAATATACATGATATCATCTGTACATGGATAACGGTACTGTCTTCTGTTTTTAATCGCAACACGCCTTTTCATATCCGTTTTAAGAATCCTGTTCAGAAGTTTCATCAGTTTCTCTTCTGAAAATGATTTCAACAAATATCCGGAAGCCTGTACTTCATAACTCTCTATGGCATAATCCGGTGAGGCGGTAAGAAAAATGATCGGCACCTTACACTGTATCTGTCTCAATTTTCTTGCAGTTTCCATTCCATTAAGTTTCTTCATACAAATATCCAGAAAAAGCAGATCCATAGCAATGTATCCTTCTTCCACATCGGCTATAAGCGTCTCTCCTGAATCATATTCTACAATTGAAACCTCTTCATTTATTTCTTCAAAATACTGACACAATATTTCTTTTAAAAGAAGTCTTTCAATCTCAACATCATCACAAACGACGATCGTTTTCATGTAATTTCCCCTTTCCGTATCAATATAAAAAGCAGCTTCCAAAATCCTGTCAGTCGCAAAGTTCTGACATTTATCTGTAAACAGCACAATTTCTATTAATTATATATGCTTAATCCTACGTATTCAAGTACTTTTTTCATTTATTTTACTTTTTTATAACAATCATTGTTGTTTACTTTTTTTGTGTTATACTTATATGGCAGCTTCACTTATGACAGCACTTTGGTAAAACAATCATATACTGAACTGTTACTCTATTTAACCGAATCAGGTAAGTCCCCTGCGGAGCAGTTATTCGGTGTAAAGCTGCGTAGCAAAGCGGATGATTTTATCCGCTTGACACAGAAAGAAGGAATTATATGCGTCAGGAAAAATTTAAAATGGAACGTCAAGGATTAATAAATGTGGGAGATGAAATAGAAATTTCCGAATATCAGTCTTTTATGAATTACAGTTATATCATTGAACCGGCTGTGGCAATGTCCGGCTGTTATCCCAATGCAGAACGCATCAAATCCAGAAAAGGAATCGTAAAAAATATTGAACATACACCGCGAGGTTTTATAGTGACTGCAGAATTTGATGAATAGTTACATATATTTTTCAAACACACTTCAGAAAGGAAATTATCATGGACAATAAAATAATAATCCGTACCGCTTCTGCTGCAGATGCACCGGCACTGCTTAAAATTTACAGACCATATGTAGAAAATACAGCCATCACCTTTGAATATGATGTTCCCTCCACAGAAGAATTTGCTTCCCGGATTCAACACACTCTGAGAAAATACCCTTACCTTGTAGCTGAGGAAAAAGGAACTTTGCTTGGATATGCATATGCAGGTCCTTTCCATGAAAGACCTGCATATGACTGGGCTGTGGAAACATCTATTTATGTTGATCAGTCTCTTAAACACAGAGGGATAGGCCGCAGGCTTCATGATGCCCTTGAAACCGCTTTACGTGAACAGGGTATCTTGAATATGAATGCCTGCATTGCCTATCCTCCAAAGGAAGATGAACATCTTGACAAAAACAGTGTAGAATTTCACACTCATATGGGATATCGTCTTGTAGGTGAGTTCCATAAATGCGGTTACAAATTCAACCACTGGTATAATATGGTCTGGATGGAGAAGCTGATCGGTGAACATCTAACAGTTCAGGAGCCACCGAAATTCCCTCTCCTGTAGCCTGTTATTTCTGTGACTTCCAGAAATTATCAGAATCCATCCTGTGTCACTATCGCAAGTGTCAGTATACATTAACACAAAAAAACCTTAGAAGATATTTCTAAGGTTTTTCAAGAGGTGCCACCCGGATTTGAACCGGGGATAGAGGTGTTGCAGACCTTTGCCTTACCACTTGGCTATGGCACCATATTCACTTTTTATTATATGTAAGAAATCTTACATAATGACTCCAAGGGGATTTGAACCCCTGTTACCGCCGTGAAAGGGCGGTGTCTTAACCGCTTGACCATGGAGCCATATTTCTTTTTTATGTTTCGCTGTTTTGTATTTCCCTCAGCGACGAGTTAAATAATACCATACCTTTTTTATAATTGCAAGCTTTTTTTTGAAAAATTTCAATTTTTTTTACAAAGCCGGAAAACAGGCCGAAAAGCCTTATAATATGGGCTTTCCAAGGGTTTGTATTTTCTTTCTCAAACCCTACCCGGAAAAATTTTTTCTGTTTTTTTCAAACATTGACATTATTTTTTCTCTGTATATAATTGAAAGTATGATGACTTAAAAAATCATATGAAAGGATGACAATAATGAAAGTTTTATTACTCAACGGCAGTCCTCGCAAAGAAGGCTGCACTTATACAGCTCTTACAGAGATCGCAGAAACCTTAAAGAAGAACGGTGTGGAGGCAGAAATCTTCCAGGCCGGGGATCCTTCTCAGGAAAACGTTGCTGCCGCAGCTGCCATTATGAAAGAGGCTGACGCCCTTATTGTTGGTTCTCCGGTTTACTGGGCTTCTCCTTCCGGACAGATCATCGAATTCATGGATAAATTCGCTTCCAAGGCCGGAAAGGATATGATCCACAAGCCTGCCGCAGCTGTTGCTTCCGCAAGACGTGCCGGTACTACTGCTACTCTGGATGTTCTGATCAAATACTTTACCTATCATCAGATGCCTGTCGTGTCCGGAAACTACTGGACAATGGTTCACGGCAATACCCCGGATGACGTCAGAAAAGACGCTGAAGGCCTCCAGATCATGCGTACATTAGGCAATAACATGGCTTGGCTGTTAAAATGTATTGAAGCCGGTAAAAAGGCCGGTATCGACGCTCCGGAAACAGAGCAGAAGATCATGACTAATTTCATTCGATAAGCCGGAATTTCTCTGTCATAGCTTTATAAATTTATTGATTATCTCTAACAGTCAATATTTCTATTTGTAGTTACAAAAATAAACGTGCAGATATAAATGTATCTTATTTATATCTGCACGTTTTTACATCCTTATCCTGTCACAGATCAAGCATAAAAAAATCCCATAAACTTTACATTTACAGGAAACAAAAAAACTCCCCCTGTTGGACTCGAACCAACGACACTGCGGTTAACAGCCGCATGCTCTACCGACTGAGCTAAGGAGGA
>ERZ779850.217-NODE-217-length-75376-cov-11.371052_pt1 | contig 75376 bp, 69 predicted proteins | sample MGYA00511249_ERZ779850 | MGnify/ENA primary metagenome ERZ779850 (study PRJEB29588, sample SAMEA2162475) | human gut metagenome | biome: human gut; feature: human-associated habitat; material: faeces | place: Denmark | collected 2008/2010 ...
GATTTATTGCTGTTTGTTATGGTTTATTGTGAGCTGTTTTTCGATTGATATATTAATTAATATAATCATGTGCAATACCTTATATTATAAGGGTTTACAAGTTGTGTGTGGTTGTATAATAGTATAGTTGTATGTGGTTGTATAGTGGTATTATAATATGGTTAATGTGGTATTATAGTATTATATATGTATAATGTGAGTATGTATGTATAATGTATGGTTATATGATATCATATGTATATGAGTATGGTTGTATATGTGGTTATATGGTTGTATGAGTACATGTGTTATATGTGATATATATGTGTTGTATTATGTGAGATTGTAAGTGTATTGTTATGTATGTGCATGGTTATGCGTGTACAGTGTGCGTGATATGATATGATGATCTCAGATTGATATATACATGTGTGATATGATCTTGTGTTATATGTGTGTTATGATCTCAGGATTGATGCTAATGTATTTAGACGTGGTTTTGGATGTGATGCGTGACTGGAATTTTTGCATGTAGTTTTGAATACTACGTGTGATTGTATTTGATATTATGTTATGTAGATATTGATATTATGGATAATAGTAATAGTTACTGTTTTTAAATTGTTGTATTTGCAACACTTTTTACGAACATTTTTAAAATATTGTATTTTCGCATGTTTTCGTGCATTATCTCTTGTTATCTCTCGTTTACTATTGTTTTCTCACTTTTTCATTATATCGTAACAATTAACTATATTGTATATACAATTTAATTGTAGCCTGGGGCGATATGAGTTAGTATAGGCTATCTTTTTTATGCTGTTTTGACGCTCAAATTGTTTTATATCCATAATATTTTAGAATCCAAATCACATCAGAAAAAAGTCAAGAAATAACAAAACTTGACTTTTTTACACTTCCGCAAAAAGTGTGATAGTTAGATTTAGTTAACAATAGCAAGGCTTTACAGGATCGGCTATATTATACTATTTTTGTATAGATTATAACGCCAGGACAGGGGGATACTTTACATTTTTAAAGTATTGAAGCATTGACGTTTGTGGCGTATGTGTTCAACTCACACTTCACGTCCAAAAATCAAAATTATAAATCATCACATCATATCACTAGCATAAAACTCTCACTCATCCATCACATCATCACCCTCTCAATAAATTGTACCAAATTCACACACAATTCATCAAAACTACCCTATTCGACTTCGACACCGAGTTCGACCGCACCCTTACATATCAACGCAAAACAAATTTTCTGACAATTTAAAATCATCTATTTTTACAAAAATCACCAATCTCAATTTAAAAAATCCCTTGTAAAATCTAATAATTTACGAACTTTCCTCGAACTCCTATCGAATCACATATCTCAGGATCACAAACTCAATTCAATTTCACCATCACCCCAAATCTCAAAATCCCTTGTCACATCTATCTAAATCAACAGTATTATTTCCTATTTAAATGCATTTCATTTTATTGCTCCGCTACAACAATCACACCTCTCGAAGTCCACAATCTTATCTTACCAGAAAACACCAGTCTAAATTGTGTCAAATTTTCGCACAATTCTAATCGTTCAAAATTCACTCAAAAATACATCACAAAAAATTTGAAGTGCCAAATTGACACCTCAAGATGTAATTATCAAAACTTCATTTCACATCATTTACAAGAAATATCTCAAAAAATATTTCAAACAGAGAATCTTATACATGAGTATATGGGGGGGTACTTTTACATCCGGGAAAATAACATCACCTATATAATCACTATACCCCAATTTTAATCCAATAAAAATTTTACCAAACAGAGAATCTATTCATTAGCAGCATATAAATCAAATATTTCAATCCACAATAAGAGAAATAAATAATATCAAGACGAAAAGGAGATAACACAATGAAAGATACCTATGTATATTACAACCATAAATATCATCCAATTCATGTAGATTTATTCACAGATTATTTTAAAGATGTACAAAATGGTAATGTAGATCCATTATTAACAACTATTCAGCTTTTAAAAATGCAATTAAACAAAATATATCCATCAAATTATGATCCTCTCAATCCATACAACATCACTATCTTATCGGCAACATTATCAGCAATTACATACATTACAAATAAATATCTTTCCGATAAAAGAATTTATATACCAGTGTCATTAGAAAAACCAAATTACTATTATTTCGTTGCTAGAGGAAGTGGAAAATCAATTAGAGAATTATGTTATGTCGCAAAAGTAATGTCAAATCATTCTTTACATATGTTATCAACCACATATTCATCTGAATATAAAACACAAAATTATAAATCAGATATGGAGAATTTATATAAGGATAAGATCTTTCACAAAGCATTAGACTACTATCTCACAAATATTCATCACAATCAGAGAAGTAATAACAATAACAAAGAAGAAATGAGCTGCTTTAAACTTATTGCCAATAGAAACAATACAAATAAGAAATTTCATAAATAAAGGAGATCAATCATTATGAGAAAATCAAAAGACGACAAAAATAACACAATTACTACTATTACACCATCTACATCTGATAAAACACCAATTGAAATTGCATTACAGATTGATAAAGATGGAATGACAACATTATCAAAATTATATGATTTCTTAGAAATTGATAAAAGTCATTACTCAAGATGGTGTAAGAAAAACATTATCGAGAATCCATTTGCTAATGAAGGATATGATTATTTTACTTTTCGCCATTATGGCGATAACCCAAGTTTAGGTGGTAGACCAAAAACAGATTATAAACTCACATCAGATTTTGCAAAACAATTATGTATGACTGTAAAGAATGAACGTGGTAAACAAGCAAGAGATTATTTTATTGCTTGTGAACAAGGACTAAAGATTGCTACCGCTAAATTACAAGCAAGAAATGATGATATTCAAGCTTTAGCACAGAGCGTAAATAATCTTGTACAAAAGATTGATAGCAAATTTAATTCATTAGAATCAAGAGTATCTACATTGGAAAACAATACTACTACTTCAAAAGCATTACCACAAAAGAAACATCGATTTACATATTGGCAATCAAAGATGTTCCCTAAATATCAAGCATTAGCAGATTATTTTGAGATTCAACTGAAAGATCTATATAAGAATCTATATAGAGAATTTCAAAATATGTATCCTGATATTGAACTAAACCAGATTGTAGATGATTACTGCTACGAGAATAAATTAGAAACATGCTATACATTAGACGCAATAGAACACGATAAAACTGTAAGAGTATTATTTGAGCAATTAGTAGATGCTCTTTTAGAGAAATATGATTTAGTGCTTCATAAAGAGAAACTTGTAGTGTCAACAATTTTTGACACAAAATAATTATCCTTTGTGAGAGCAAATAAAAAATACACCAAAAATCAATTTGAAGGGAGAAACACAAAAATGTCCACTAATAACAAGAAAATCGAAAATAACACCACCAAATACAATAATTTAAAGAAGAATCTGACAAACCAATCCACAGATACTATCCTGGAATGGAAAGAATACTTTGAAAACTGGAAAAATCATCCAGATTATGATTCAGAATATTTCTTAATGGCAATTGATATATGCGATGATATTTTAAAAGAAAGATCGGAGAAATAATACATATGACAGATTTAGAGAAGAAATTAAACAAGATTTACAATTATGCTGATTTGATTCATACAGAGAATATATTAATGTTAACAATTTTGAGTTCCTTGTTAAATGAAGAAGTCAAATCAGATATCGAAAAATGCATCAAGAGATATATTCAACAAAGAGAAAACATATTAAGTGGATTATATGAAGACGATGTTAATATTACACAATAAAAAACAAAACAAAAAAGTAGCACTCTTTAGAGTGGTATATATATCATCGTTATTGGGTATAATACATAGTTATTGGGTTTTAGTATAAAAAATTACAATTTTTTGCACATTTTTTCTCCACACTCCGGAGTGTGATGTACAAAAAAGTGTCACTTTTTATACCATGGGGAATTGCACAAACAAGAAGATAAAATTTCAAATTGTAAATTACTTTTTATGAACGTAGTGAATAAAAAGTAATTAGTCTGTCTTATTAAAATAAAGTAGTATATCTTCTTTCTGTTCAACTTAGGGTAATATTTTCCTATGAAAGTGTAAAATAAAAAATTAAACATGGGAATATTTTCACTTAAACTGAACGCTCGTAGATAATAAAATAAAATATAAAAGGAGCTTCATATGCAAGGAAAATCAGAATATTTTACTCGATTTCCAAACAACTACATTCAAGGAAATATTAAAACAAAGTTTGGAATTAGCCGAAAATTTTATATCACCTATATTCTCATTGATAGATATAGGTCGTATGAAGATTACAGTTGGATAACTATAAGAAAAGTATTGGAATTTTACGGATATAAAACGGCTAAGAATAAACCAAAAGCGTTCCATGAAATATTAGATGTTTTAGAATATATGATTAATAATAACATGATTCAAGTAAAACAGGATCTTGATTCTGTTGGATATGATACTGGAATAGAAATTAAGATTATACCAGAGAATTTTGACGCAACAGATAAATTCTCAAAAATTACATCTTCGCAACTTGACTTCATAATGATGAGTGAATCAAGTATCAATAAAGAGAATATATTAATGGCATTTCTTTACATCAACTCTTATATTTTCATTCGTCCAAAGAATAAAAATAATGAAGAAATAATAAGTGATCCGAAATCTAAACCAGAAGCATTTTTTCGCAGTATGGAAAGTATGTCAAAGGAATTAGCAATATCAAAAGATACACTAAATCAATGTATTCAATGTTTAACATCTTCTACCGAAGACAAACAACCTCTTTTAATAAAAAGAGAAGTGGGTAGTATACAACCAAATCCAAAAAAGCCACCACAAAACGTTCCAAATATTTATGTACTTAATAAAGAAGGATATGAACAAGAAATTGAATGGGCTATTTCTAAAATGTTAGAAATTTATGATGTAGATTCATTTGGAGCATTAACAGGTAAAGATGTGAAATAAATTTAAATGAAGATAGAAAGGACGTTGATGATATACATGATTGAATAAATAAAAAGAGAATATACATATATAACTATTAATCAGTATCACAAAAAGGAGTGATGCAACTATGAATTTTAAATCAAAGGAGAACATTAATCATGACAGAAACAGAAACAAAAAGAAACCATGAGTGCATCTACAATAAATATTACAACATGCCTAGTAGAGAAGAATTACATAGATGTTATGGTGGATATTTAAGCGAATCAGATTTTACGATTGCAAGAGGACGAAATCAAAACAAATCAAGAATTGCAGAAAAAATTGCAGCGGATTGGGCGTTTGATCGTCAATGTGAGAAAAATATGCAAGCTATGGAAAGAAAGATTGAGGTGATGGAATAATGGAAAAAGATTTTGATAACAATAACGAGAATTGTATTGAGTTCCTATCTGGTGAACATTATGCGGTTGCTACTTTCACAAACAGGAAACATATCAATCGTATTAAAAATATTTATACGGAAAGAAAAGATGAATTCAAATATTTAAAGGAAAATAAAGATGGAAGTATCTGTGTGAAATTTCCTCTCAAATGGGTAAAGATAAATCCTGGTGCGATTCCTGATCCAAACAAACCAAAAAGAGTTATGTCGGAAGAACAAAAAGAAAAAATGAGGCAAGCATTAAAGAAATATCGTGAATCTCAAAAGAAATAAGATACACCACTACTCTCTTATGTTCAGTTTATCGTAAAATTAAAAAGAAATGATAGTCAAATTTCAATTCTACGGTATCTATGGTTAAGTTGTTCCACCTACAACTTAAAATCGAAATTTACCACAAAATTTATTTACGTATATAAGAGAAAATTAAATATAGGAAATTAATGAAATATGATGAGAAAAATTGATTACAAATATTTCTCTAAAGCCAAACAGATTGCACAAGTGTCTGATTTCCCAAAAGTGCATATCGGATGTATCGCTGTTTATCAGAATCGAATTGTCGGGATTGGTTGTAATACAAATAAAACCCATCCAGCTCAGAAGTATTATAACCGATATCGTATAGATGATGCTGATTATAATAGCTCAGAATCACTTTTACCAAAGCTTCATGCGGAAATTAATTGTCTTAATCAACTCAAGCATTTAGACATTAACTTTTCAAAAGTGAAATTATACATATATCGCACTAGGAAAGATATTGAATGTGGAATGGCAAGACCTTGTGCAAGCTGTATGCAAGCAATAAAAGATCTTGGGATCAGAGAAATATATTACACAACTAATGATGGCTATTCGTATGAAAAAATAGAAAAGCGAGGTGCTGCTTAATGATATGTGAAGAATGTCATATGATGAGATGCTCCCCGACATGTCCTTATTTTGTTTCTAAAAAGAAAACTAACTACTACTGCTCTATTTGTGGGGATGGAATATACGATGGAGAAGAATATATAAAGAACGATGTTGATGACTATGCTCATTGGGAATGTATTGACAGAAAGAAAGATTTAGCTGAATGGCTAGGTTATGAGATTGAAATTATGGAGGAAGATTAAAATGAACGATATAAGTATTGAAGATATTCATTTTTTAGAAAAATGGGTTTTATGTAAATACGATGACATAAATGATTCAAAATTGTATTCATGTACCAATTGTGAACATTTTGAAAATTGTATGGATGATGCTAATTTTGCATATATAGGTTACGAAATGTTTTGCGATTCGATTGTCGGATGTGGTTATGATTCAATGGAAGAATTTTGGGAATGTAATGGTATTTAATGGGGGATGTAAATGTTAGATACACAGATTAATATGTACAGTGTAGATACTGGACATTTTTATAGCAATTCAGAAAAGCATCTACACGAAATGAATTGTAAATATAGAAGAGAACGAAATTATATCAGTAATAAACTTGATGGAATTAAAAAAGATTTTAATACTATTGGATGTTCTGATGATACATATGATTTGATTAAAAAGGATACAGAATATGTATTGAGCGATAGAGAAAAAACATCCATAACCGATATGAATCAATTTAATCAGCTCAGAAATCAACTAAATTATTGGAATCATTTAATTGCACATAAAAGAAAGAAAGCTAATGAATCAAAGGAGAAATTGTTAAAAATTCTCGCAACTAAGGTTTATGAGAAAGAGAACACTTCAAAACATAATGAAGAAAATGAAATAAAAAAAGATATACCATTGCGATATTTAAGACAAGAAGAATTGAAAGATACAAATGTTATTTCAGTTTTTGAATCTTCTCTTACCAGAATCATTGGAATTAAAAAAGATGAACTTACAGACGCTCTTATCGTAGTACAAGTTTACTATTTCGATGTTTTTAAAGATTTATCTTTTTATGGTTTTATGTATAAAGGTGAAAAATATAGGTATTTTACATCATCAGCAGGACAAATTCGTAAAAAGAAAGCAGTTTTTATAAAAGAATCTGTATGGAATCAGGTAGAAAAAACCGTAATGTGCGGATTAACGATTGATAAAATCAATTCCAAAGGCGGTAATAATGTTAATAAGCATTTGGCTTATATGGCATTAGCAAATTCAGCAACTGATCTATGGGTTGATTTTGATATTGATAGATGTATTGTAATTGACGATTTTGAAACTAATGTTCCAGGTACATTTGATTTTATAGATGAGAAAGATTATTCAATTGAGAGAAAAACTGGTTTAGTGCCAATTCCACATACGGATGGAGCTGGAATGATTTTACCATGTCTTATGGATAAAAATACAATGTTTCGTGCACCCTGGATAAAAGGATTGCTAGGTGTATTTGATTTTGTAAAGTTTATAAAAGTAAACAACTACTCTCCTATCATCAAAGATATATATGGTAAAGAACACGATGTCATTGGAGAAAACATTCAAATTATATTTACCAAGAGTCAGTTTAAAATGTACAAGTTCTATGATTCATGGGATGAATATAAAACATATTTTAAGGAATATAATTGTCAAGCTGGTAGATGTAATACAGAAGAAGATAGAGTTAAAAATGCAAAAATTAATTATCAGATGTTGCAAACTCTTACCAATATATCAGATGAAGAAATATTGCTACTGGCATCTAAGTCAATCGAAAAGATTACTAATATATGCACATCAGAAAAAACAATGATGGAAGTATTAGGAATTACTCCATATAACGATAATATGACACCGTTTCAAAAAGCAGTTAAAATATATCCTGCGTTATTAAATGATACATATGCAAAAGACGTTATTAGAGAAGTAAAAAATAGTCTTCTTAAACAATATCGTAGTGGTCGATTAGATATTAATGGAAAATATACGTTTTTACTTCCTGATTTTTATGCCGCATGTGAATATTGGTTTGGACATAGTGAAACGCCTACGGGGTTATTGGCGGATAAGGAAGTGTTCTGTTGGCTATTCAAATATTACGATAAATTAGATTGTCTTAGAAGCCCCCATTTATATAAAGAACATGCTATACGATTTAATGTTGCTAATAAAGTATACGGAGAAAGAGTTGAAAAAATCAGAGAATGGTTTACAACTAATGCCGTTTATACCAGTACATATGATTTAATTAGTAAGATTCTTCAATTTGATGTTGATGGTGATAAATCTCTTGTTGTAGCTGATCAAGATTTTATTCGTATTGCTGAAAGAAATATGAATGGTATCGTTCCATTATACTATAATATGCAAAAAGCAAAACCAGTTGAGCTAAATAATAAAAGTATTTATGCAGGATTAAACGCTGCGTTTACTGGTGGAAATATAGGCATTTATAGTAATAATATTTCAAAGATTTGGAACAGTGATATTTTCATTGATGGCACTGATGAAGAAAAACAACATGCTACTAATTGCGTAAAGCGATTATGTTGTCAGAATAATTTTGTTATTGACTTCGCTAAAACATTATATAAACCAGAGTTCCCAAAAGAAATATCTGCACAAATTAAGGAGTTTACTAATAAAAAATTACCTGCATTTTTTGAATATGCAAAGGATAAAAAAGTTAGTGATGATGAAAATAAGACTCAAGTAGAAAAAAGAAATGGAAGTTTTGTAAATAAGCTTTATAATGTAATTCCAAATAAATCAATTAATACAAGAGGATTACATCTTGGAAAACTTGATTATCACAAAATGATGAGTAATGTGAATACTACTTGTGAAAAAGAAGTATCTGATTTATATGATGAGTTAAATAAAAAGTACAGGTATAAAATCAATATGAAAGATGAATATATTGATAATTTGAGATATGTCGCTTGTCAAATTCGAGATGAATTTTCAAAGTTTGGTTATTCAAATGAAGAATTAACAGATATGCTTGTTAAATATTTATATGAAAATAACAAAAGATCGAAACAGTTATTTTGGTTTTGTTACGGTCAGTATGTTGTTAAAAATCTTGAATCTAACATTCCTATTAAAAAAACTAAATTCATTCAGTGTATTGATTGTGGAGAATGGTTTGAGGTTGATATAAAAGATACCAAATCATGTCGGTGTGAACAATGTCAATTAAAAGAAAAACGTAGAATTGATAGAGAATATCGAAGAAAAAAAAGAATGTCGATTTAGCAAAAACACCCATTGTACATGGGCGAAAATATTTCATGAAAATTAAAAACACCCATTGTACATGGGCGAAAATATTTTTTCATTTGTGGCTATATGGAGAGCATAGCACAACAGTTATGCTGAAATTACAAATGAATATGCTCAACACAAACGATCGTAAACAGATGGGAGGAATAATATTATTTGACAATTAATCAAGAAAATATTATTAAAGATATTTCAAAAAAAGAAGATATAGATATAGCGACAGTCCGAAAAATTTTCAAATCGGCAGAGGGTATTATTTTCGACTATTTATCTTCTACTACTCCCACTGATAAAACAGTGGTTAAATTATTAGATGGATTGAGTTTGGAATGTAAATATGTTCCATCACAAGAAATTCATAGATATGAAGATATCCAATGTGATGAAAAAATTTGGGTAAAGCCAAAAATCACACGACATTATAACAGAAAACTCAATGGCTATTTTGAAAACCCTTAATTTGCACATTCTCGTGACTTTAATTATGAGTTAATAAATTAAAAGAGAATATATAAGTGAGGAGGTGATGAGTAAATGCTAAAAGCTTATAAGTATAGGATCTATCCAAATAAACAGCAAGAAGAACAAATTCAGAAAACTTTTGGATGTTGTAGATTTGTTTATAATCAAACGTTAGCTTATAGAAAAGAATTATATGAAACTAAAAAAGAATCTATGAACAAAACTTCTTGTAACAATTATTGCAATCAAGTTCTTAAAAAAGAATACAAATGGCTGAAAGAAGTTGACAAGTTTGCCCTTACAAATGCAATTTATAACATGGATTTTGCATACCAGAAGTTCTTTAAGGAACATGCAGGATATCCGAAATTCAAGAGTAAACGTAATAAGAAAAAAGCATATTCTACTAACTTTACAAATGGTAATATAGAAGTTTCTTTTGAAAACAATAAGATCAAACTTCCGAAATTAAAATGGGTTAAAGCAAAAGTCCATAGAAAATTTACAGGTAAGATTAAATCTGCGACAGTTTCACAAGTTCCATCAGGAAAATATTTCGTTTCAATTCTTGTAGAAACTGAACATATTCCAATGAAAGAAAATGATAATTCTGTTGGAATTGATTTAGGAATTAAGGATTTACTTATCACCTCTGATGGAGAAAAGTTTGACAATATTCGTACTACTAAGAGATATGAAGATAAGCTTGCAAAAGAACAAAGAAAACTTTCTCATAAAGTAAAAGGTAGCAATAATTGGAATAAGCATAGAATTAAAATAGCAAGAATACACGAGAAAATCCACAATACCAGAATTGACAATTTGCATAAAATTTCATATAAACTTATTAGCGAAAACCAAGTGATAGTTAGTGAAGATTTAACAGTATCAAATATGGTTAAAAATCATAATCTTGCAAAAGCAATATCTGATTGCGGATGGTATGAATTAACAAGACAGCTTGCATATAAGGCAGAATGGAATGGACGTACATATATCAAAATTGGTAGATATGTACCGTCAAGTCAGACCTGTAATGTATGTGGTTATGTTAATAAGGATACCAAAGATTTATCAGTAAGAGAATGGATATGTTCTCAATGTGGAACTATTCATGATAGAGATATCAACGCTGCAATTAATATTCTTAATGAAGGATTGAGAATGTTGGAAGTAGCTTGATAAAATAAAATACGGTAGGAATTACCGAAATTTACGCCTGTAGAGTTAGTAGGTTACGAGAACGATGAAGCAGGAAGCTAGTGTCTTTAGACATGAGTAATTCACAATTAGTTAAAAGGAGAATTAGTACATGATTTTAAAAGAAGCTTACAGATATCAGAACTTTCTTACAAACCTTATTAGTAGCGCACAGACATATCTTGGAAATGGATCGTTTGTTATGACAACAACTCAAAAGCATATGAAAAGCAAAGCTAATCCAGAAGCAACCGATGATAATTTGGAAGTTCCAAAATCTTATAATGTAGATTTCACGCCAACTCAACTGGTGGATTTTCTTATGGATGCAATTCAAGAAAAGCAAAAGTTATCTGATGCTATCGCAGAAGCTAAGAAAAATACTGAGATTGATTTGGATTCTTCTTATGCTATGAATAAAACAAAACAAAGTCTTGCTAAAGTTTTCAAGACAATGGCGGGTAGAAAAGCTACTGAAACTGAAAAACAAGGTCGAGATTATAGATTCAATGTTAATCAAGAGCAGGTTGCTTATACATACACTATCAAAGAAGTTACCAAACTTGACTATGATAGAAATGTGGTCAAAGCACTTGCAAAGAAGTTAGCAAAAGAGACTGATGAAGTTTCAACTAAACTTGATCAGCTTGAGCTTACTACTCTTGTACAACATGAACCCAAGTATGATATGAATGATACGCTCGAAGATATTGTGGTGAAGTAAAATTCACCACTACTCTTCTATTCGGATATTCATAAGAGACTAAGATTGATTCGTGATGGTCAATCGGTTTAGATGCAGATAAACTGTGATGCTGCGAGGTAGGATGATAATACCAGAATTATCATAATTATATAAAATCGAAAATTCCATATGTCGTCTACAAAATGGATTACATATGACAAATGATTAGATATTCAAAATAAAAAGTAAGTATATAATGCTTAATTCTCAAGAAGAGTGCGTTAATCGTCATTGCGTTTCATTAATGCTATAATACGTGGTTTCATTATTTCGGTCTTTCGACAATTTGTTATTTCATTAGATCAATATTCGTTTCGATAATATATTCTTATAGAATAACTCATATAAAAATATAATGATAAATTCATGATTAATTTATCCGAAACATAACGTTTCTGATTAAAATATAAAGTTATTGTGTGATTTTCATACAATATTAAAACAAATTGGTTGAGATCGTGATGAAATCTTAGTTTCTTCTGAATATCTGAATAGAATTAGATATTAATAATGCCAGGAATATCAAACTCTCTTAAAATACTGGCGATAGGGACACCGTGAGGTGTTCCCTTTTGTGTACAGGTGGCAGAGTCAGGTTTAATGCGGATGCCTTGAAAGCATTTGATGGATAAAACCATCCGTGGGTTCAAATCCTACCCTGTACGTTACTCTCCTACTTGGAGAAATAAACGAAAAGGACGTGAATTGTTATTAAACAAATTACTAAAAAAGAAATGGAATACCTTATGAATAAAGGTTTTAAATTCCATGAAGATATTTTTAAGACATATAGTGGTAATAGTAAATACTACTATAGAGAATGTAATGCTATTAATAAGGCATTAGATGATTACCACAATGGGTTAAATGTTGTGCAATATAAGTAATAACTTAACAAAAATATATTATGAAAGGTGGTAAAATGCCATCGGTACTTACTTTTACGATACGAATGCTCTGCTATTATTGCAGAAAGATGTATTAAAGGAAAAATTTTATATTAGTTCTACATCACTTCAAGAACTAGAACATATTAAAGTATCACGTAACAAAGAAGAACAAGTTAAATATGCAGCACGTAAAATTTTACATATACTTGATGAAAATGAATCTTCATATAATGTTATTGTTACTGATTCTAAAATTATAGATATTATCAATCAACATGGATTGGAAAATACACCAGATAATCAAATATGTGCGTGTGCTTCAACAATTGAAGATGTTGTTTTTATTACAAATGATATTGCCTGTAAATCAATTGCAAGACATATTTTTGGATTAAAAACAGAAACAGTTAAGGAAGAAGAAAAAGATTTATATACTGGTTTTATTGAAAAGTCATTGTCTGAAACAGAGATGGCTTATTTTTATGAGCATTTACAAGAAAATGTTTATGACTTATTAGCCAATCAATATCTTGTATTAAAAGATGATGATAATAAAATTGTAGATATTATGGTTTGGCGTGATGAAATGTATCAGAATGTTAAGTTCCCTACAATTCGTTCAAACTATTTTGGAAATGTAAAACCTTTAAACGGTGATGTTTTTCAACAAATGGCTTTAAATAGTTTTAGTAATAATCAAATTACTATGATTAAAGGGGCAGCTGGTACAGGAAAATCATATTTAGCTGTTGGATATTTAATGTGGTTATTAGAGAAACGAAAAATCGAAAAAATTATAGTATTTTGTAATACTGTTGCTACTGCTAATTCTGCAAAGCTTGGGTATTATCCAGGGACAAAGGATGAGAAGTTGCTAGATTCATCAATCGGGAATATGTTATCCGCCAAACTTGGTGATAGTTTTGGACTTGAAGAAATGATGGCAAAAGGCAGAATCCAACTTTTACCAATGTCTGATATTAGAGGTTTCGATACTAACGGAATGTGCGCAGGTATTTATATTACAGAAGCGCAAAACATGGATATATCATTAATGAAACTTGCTCTACAAAGAATTGGAGAAGATTCAATTTGTATTATAGATGGTGATTACAATGCACAAGTTGATTTATCTCAATATGCAGGTTCTAATAATGGTATGCGTAGAATGTCAGAAGTCTTTAGAGGTCAAGACTTCTACGGAGAAGTAGAATTACAAAATATATATAGAAGTAAAATTGCGAAAATCGCTGAAAATATGTAATAGAAAGAGGGTTATTATTATAGAAGTTTTAGATATTGCTTTACCTCAAAATTTAGAAAATATGTCATTACCATCACCAGAACTGGTGAATTATTATAGATTAGCTGAAAATAGAATTTTTTATATTGATTATGAAATTGATGAATCAGTATTAGAAGTTCAAAAAGCAATCATTTATTATAATATTATTGATAAAGATATTCCTGTTTCTGAAAGAAAACCAATCATTATTTTATTAGATACCCCTGGTGGATTACTTGTGGAAACATTTTCATTGGCTCAAACAATGGTAATGTCAAAAACAAAAGTAATTACAGTAAATATTGGTACTGCTTATTCTGGCGGTGCATTACTTTTACTTGCAGGACACGAAAAATATACTCTAAAATATTCAAAAGCTATGATTCATTCTGGAAGTACATCTGGTGGAGGAGGCACATTTGAACAAAATGAGGCGGCACAAAAGATTTATAAGCAACAGATTGATGATATGGCAGAATTTATCTTAGAAAGATCAACTATTGATCCGAAAGTTTTTAAGAGAAATAAAGCAAAAGATTGGTATTTTAGTTCAGAAGAACAATTAAAATATGGACTTGCTGATAAAATCATTACAAGTTTAGACGAAATTATCTAAGAAGAGTTATCAATACTCTTCTATTTTATTGCAAATATATAAATTCAAGGAGAAGAAAACATGATTAAGATTAACGAAGTTGAAAGTAAAATCACCCCACGTAAGAAGAATATTCAGCTTAAAAATATTTCATTACATGACTTACATCTTATTGATACAGATACAGGTGAAAACATTACTTAAGAAGTTATTGATGCTTTACCAGAAGGAACAGAAACTGTTGATTTTAAGATTACAGTTGAGCTTCCAGAAGAAGAATAAGTTGGGCGGTGAATGATATAAAGTCATATAAAAGATTAGATGGTGAATCAGAACAGGAATTAATTTATAGAATTTGTTCCGAAAAAGATAAAATTGGTACTTGGTCTGATGTACAGAATGTTTTAAATTCAATTTTAGGTAAACACTATCAAGAGTCGACTTATCGAAAGTCCTATCAATCATTTAATAAAATGATGGAAGTGAATAAAAAGAAATTTGTTGACTCAGATGAACAACTAAAAGAGATGGATAGAAAAATCGAAGAACTAAAGCGAGAACGTATTAAAACACAAACATGTAATATCGAAAGAAATCGTATTGATCGTAGTATATCAAGACAAGAAATGTACTACGAGTATGTTGGAAAAGCTATTACTTCTCTTCCACTTCCAGAATTTAATCCTATTCCTGTTAAAGATGAAGATGATGGAATTATTGAATATTTAGTAGCTCTTAGCGATTTGCATTACGGTGCTACGTTCAAAAGTGAAAATAATGAATATTCACCTGAGATTGCACAAGATAGATTGTCATATCTTACAGAAGAATTGATTCAATTTATACGTAATAATAAATTAACAAAACTTAATATCGCATGTCTTGGTGATATATTACAGGGTCTTATTCATTTAACTGATTTAAAAATTAATGATAGTGCTGTTGTAAAATCATGTGTGGAAATTTGTAGATTAATTGCAATGATGTTAAATACGCTTTCTACATATACACAAATTGAATATTATCATGTTCCATCAGCAAATCATACTCAAATTCGTGCATTAGGCGCTAAAGCAAATGAACTAATGGATGAAGATTTAGAGTATCTGATTGGAAATTATATCAAAGATTTATGCAAGAATAATAAACGTATTAACGTACATCTTGCGGATGAAGGAAAACAATATATTGTCGTTCCTATAAATGGATATGATGTTATTGCAATGCATGGACATCAGATTAAAAATATTGAAAATTCTATTAAAGATATTTCTATGATGAGAAGAGAATTTGTTGACTATCTTTTATTAGGACATTTTCATGCAGGAAAACAAATCGTTGCTCATGAAGGATGTTGTAATGATTCAGAAGTTTTAGTTGCTGGTTCATTTGTTGGTAGTGATCCGTATTCTGATTCATTGTTTAAAGGAAGCAAATCATCTGTAAGTATATATGGATTTGATTATGTTTATGGACATACAGAAACGCATAAAATTATTTTAAATTAACGTTATGGAGAGTACATCACTACTCTCCTATTTTAGTAAAAATATATAGAAGAAAGAGGTTTTTATAAATGACAAAAACAGATTTTATTAATAGATTCGCAGAAGAAACAACATGGACAAAAAAAGACTCTGAATTTGCTATTAATACCGCAATTAAAGTTATCAGTGATTTTCTTGCAGAAGGAGAAAAACTTACTCTAGTAGGATTTGGAACATTTGAAGTTGTTGAAAGAGCAGAAAGAGAAGGTCGCAATCCTCAAACTGGCGAATCACTTATGCTCAAAGCGTGTAAAACACCAAAGTTTAAACCAGCGAAAGCACTTAAAGAACTTGTTGATGGCAAATAAGAGGGATTATATATGAACAGTAAAACAATTTGTTATGATGATATTTTTGAATTTTGTGAAGATGTAGATTCTAGTTTTTTGAGAAAATATGACGTTGCAATGAAAAATAATTCTACTGTAGATATTGCTATTGCAGCAAAGTACGACACATCAAGAAAGATCATTAACATTCTTACTGATTATGGATTTGAAATTGCAAATATTGATTTTCATGATGCGATATGTGACGGATATGAAGATGAGTTTGTTATCTCTCTATGTTATGGACTAAATCACAGCAATGCAATGGAGATTTGGTGTGAACCTGCAAAACGTGAAAACGAATATATTATTTTTGACGGTGATGAAATTTATATCTTTGACGAATGTAATAGTAAGATTATGAATAAAGTTGAATCAAATGATGTATATATCGTAGAACTACATGATGAAATTGAAAAAGAATATGATGAGTTTACAGATGATCTTGAACTTGGAAATTGTAATGGTGATTGTGAAAGTTGTCATGAGTACAATGTAAGTGATGATACGGATGATGAGTATGTAAATCTGAAACTTACTAAAGATGAAGCAGAAACACTTCATAAACTTTATCATATATTCGGACTACTTGATCTCGTTATTTGATATTTATTTGATGTTTATTATTATCATAGTTTAACCTTTCTTTGTGGTGCGTGGGTGTTATAACTTACGCACTCTTTTTGTTTCTATTGGATTGTTTTGTTCAATGGAGAATTAATGATTGGGTGGGATGGATAATTCCTTAAAGAGTAAACGTAGGATGATTGCTACTCTCCTATCTCTGAACCTCTGTAAATATTAACTGGTTGGTCAGTTAGACCAATAAAGAGAATTACAAGCGTATGCTTATCTCTACCTTCAATTTTATTATTGGAGGAATTTTTAATGAAAAACGAAAAGAATTGGTACAGATGTACTACTAGAAATGAAATGTTAAGACTTGTTAATTCAGGATTTAACTACACAAATTTTAGAAAAGATAAGTTCAATAATGGAGAAAATACTTATTACTTCGAGAGAACTTTAGAACTTGAACAATATTTAGCGTCTACTGCAAGAGTGTAGAAGAAAGAGGTTATGTATGGATAACAATTTAGAAATCTTTAAGAGTAACGAATTTGGTGAAGTAAGAACCATCATGTTAAATGATAAACCTTACTTTTGTGCAAGTGATGTTGCTAAAGCACTTGGATATAGTAATCCGAGGAAAGCTATTCTTGATCATTGTAAGGGGGTAACAAAATGTGACACCCCTACCAGTGGAGGAACACAAAAGATTAATTTCATCCCAGAAGGCGATATGTACAGACTTATTGCACATAGCAAACTACCATCGGCAGAACGATTTGAATCCTGGATATTTGATGAAGTTCTACCAACTATTCGTAGGACGGGTGGCTACATCAATAATGTAGATTTAATGGTCAATACATATTTTTCTGATATTCCAGATGATCAAAAGGTATTAGTCAAAGGATTAATGACAAATATTACGGCTTTACAAAATAAAAATTCCGCATTGAATAATGAGAATGATTTGTTAGCTCAAAAGAATCTCGAGTGGGCTGATAGACCATTAATTAATGCACTTGTTAGAGCTTATGCTACATCTGTTGGAAATAATTTTGCAAAAGCATGGAATGATTTCAAGAAAGAATTGTTATACAAACATAGTATTAATCTCAATTCGAGAATCACAAATTATCTTAATGTATCTGGTAAAAAGACAAAACCTAAAACATTGGATATGTTAGATGACTCTGAAATTTCTAGTGCAATCAGTACGATTGTATCATTATGTAGAGAAAATGAAGTTGATATTGATTACTTATTAAATAATCAAGCAAGTTAAATAATACATAAATTCTCTCAATGTCAGTGTTAGTATTATGGATGATATTTAGATTTTTGAAACAGTGGAATATTCTACTGTTGGAGAGCTTGGTGAATAATTATCACCCACTCTCCTTTTATTATATAAAAATTGAAAGGAAGTGAGATTATTGGATGGTAAAATTGCAGATAGATCTGTTGAAATAACAGATGAAGAATGGCAAACAGTAAATGAATTTAATAGAGAAATGGTTGAGGATTACCTTGATAATCAAGCTGACCTTTCTGTAAAAACCTTGCCAGCGTACAAATCAGGATTAAGGATTTTCTTTACTTGGGTTAAAACCAACCTCAATGACAAGAATTTTACTGATATTAAAAAGAAAGAATTTCAAAAATACCTTAACTGGCTAACTAAAAGAGGGTTTTCTGATTCTGGTATTAAATTTAAAAAATCTGCTGTAAGTACATTTTGTAATTATGTAATGATGATGTATGAGGAGGAGTATCCTACGTTCCGTAATTTCACAATAGGACTCAAAGTGGTACAAACAGGATATGTTCATGAAAAAGTTCCTCTTACCCCAGATGAATATATTAATTTATGTCAAGAGCTTGAGAAACGAGAAGAATGGCAAATGTTAGCATATCTTACTTTTTCTTACAGTACAGGATGTAGACGTGCAGAAGCTCGTCAATTGCTCAAGGAAGTTATTAATTATTCTGCAAATGAAAAGAAAATTAAAGTACTGGATGAAGATGGCCATGAATATGAAACTATTTCAAAACAATATTTGACTCATACTATTCGTTGTAAAGGTGCATCTCTTGTAGGTAAACCACGTAAACTTAAATTTGGTGACGATGCAATGCAATGGTTAAAGAAATGGATTGAAGTGCGTGGTGAAGATGACTGTCCTTATATGTTTGTAATTAAATCTAAAGATGGAAAAGAAGTTAGACAAGTGAGTGAAAGCACTTTTAATAATTGGTGTCAAGGATTATTTACACAAATTGTTGGACGTAGGGTGCATCCTCACCTGTTTAGGGAGTCAAGAGCTACAAACCTTGTTGTGTTTCAGCATAAAGCACCAGAGGTAGCTCAGAAATTACTAGGACATAATCAAGTCACTACGACTTTAGATCATTATATTATTCGTAATGATGAAAATGATGAGTCTGATGAAGCATTTACTGATTGACTTATAATCAACCCCAAAGCCCGTAGTGTAGACCAAACACACCTATATGGAAACAAGCGCACGACATCGGACTGTCAAACCGCTTCGGGCAAATACCTATCTTTCTATATATTTTCTTGTTTCATATAATCTCTTCTCTTGAAAAGGGCAGCTCACTACTGCCCTATCTTAAAGCAAACTTATCCTTTACAACATTTTCCAATTGTGATAATGTAAAAATATCAAATATTGGAGGTGTTGTATATGGAGTTTAACAGAAAGACACAAACTGTCAAATCATTTGCACGAGATATGAAAAATGGGAAATACAATATGTTCCATAAACTACAGCGAAAAGAAGGACAATGGAAAAATTATGAGCAGAGCCTATTAATCGACTCAATGCTTCGCAACTATCCTGTTGATCCTATTCGTTCAGAAGAGAAAGAAGATAAAATCAGATATGTATTTGACGGTGTTCAGCGTAGTACAACTATCAGAAATTTTTTAACTGATGGCTTCAAATTAAGTCAAAAGCTGAAACCAGTAACAATCGAAGATACTGTATATGATATTGCAGGAAAGAAATTCTCACAGTTAGATGAAGTTGTCCAGGATAAAATTAACGATTATGAAATGATACAGTATATCTTTTCTGATTGTACAGATGAAGATATTCGTGAGATGTTCCGTAGACAGAATGGTGGCAAACCATTATCAAACACTCAGAAAAGAAAGTCATTAGAGAGTGATGAAGTTAGTGCAATTATCTTTGATATTGCAAATCATCCATTCTTTGCAAAAGTGTTATCACCAACACAGTTGAAGAAAGATATAGCGAATGATATTGTGCGCCAGACACTTATGTTGATCAACACTACAGATGAGAATGATTTTACATCGTTTAGAGCAAAAGATATTGATACATTTGTAGAATGGTATAATGAACATGTTGATGAGAAAGATATTATTATATTGAAATCAGCTCTGTCATTCTTAGATGAAAAATTCACAGAAAAAATTAATCTCAAGTCTACTTCTCTTCCGATGATGTTATATGCCGCATATACATGTGTGAAGAACGAGAAAGACTTTGATAAGTTTACAAACATTGTGCAGACATTTGTAGATAGCTATGGTAATGATATAGATTATGTTCAGTATTGCACCAGTGGTACATCTTCTGCTCAGTCTGTTCAAGGAAGATTTAACTATTGGAAGAACCTTTGCAAAGGATTATAATATATAGAAACTTAATATTGAATTTTATGAGAAGTCGCCTTATTGGTGGCTTCTTTTTGTATACGAAAAAATATGCGAGTAACATGATGTCGAAAGCTACTAATGGGATGCATACTGTTTTTAGCTCTGGTTGGCTCACTACCTCCACTCGCTCTATAATAAAGGAGAATAAAAAAAACAATGTATAATATTTTAATCAAATATAATGATAGCAAAAAACTATGGCAACTATATGGCACTACCACTTCTGCTACATCAAGTGAAGAAACATTTGTCCCATTCGAGACAGATGATTTGGAAAAATTAAAAACGGAAATTAAAACTCTTGATGAAAAATATGGTCATGAAAATATTAAAGTTGTAAAAGATGTTGTGTATGCAGTAGATGTAAATATCATTGATAATAAAGAATAAAAATGTAAGTCAAATTAGTATAAATATTATATATGAAGGAGTCATTCACGATGGCGTGGGTGGCTCCTTTATTATGCAAAATATAAATTTAATTTATATTCAGGTAATTCCTTACCTGTAAAGTGAGGTTATTACACTCACTAGATATTGTATGGATATGATAATGGAAACTACACAAGATAACAAATGCTACTCTCCTATTAATTTGGAGAAATATTGACTATAAGCGGTTGGCGTTTGATGTCCTGTCGGTGGGACGTAGTTGAATCTTAATAGAGTGAGAAACCTTTGACTGATCATCTTAGGTATGGTAGATACTCGCACTACTCTCTCACTCTATTTACTAAAGATGTTTGCGAGTGGAAAGCGAGAAATTGGAATGAAATATACTACTGAAACTTTTAAAGAATTAATTAATAGTAAATACCCAGATATTGAGATATTAAGTGAATGGGTTGATACTCAAACAAAAATAAAATGTAGATGCAAAAAATGCAAACACAAATGGGAAGTATATCCAAGAACTATTAGAGAAAAAGGATGCCCTAAATGTAATTGTAGTAAAACTAGGAAATTAACCGATGAAGAATATAAACAAAGATTATATGAAGTGCATAATGGAAATATTGAATCATTGGAGCCATATGTAAATATGCATACTAAAATTCTTCATAGGTGTAATAAACATAATTACGAATGGAAAGCTCTCCCACATAGAATAGTAGATCAAAAACAAGGATGTAAATATTGTGCGAGAGAAAAAATTGGAAATGCAAAGAGAAGCAATATTGAAGATATCAAAAAGAAAATATTTAACATGTGGGGAAATACATTTGAATTGTTAGATACTGAATATAAAGCTATTAACAAAAAGATGTTGTTTCGGCATAACATGAATGATGGTTCATCACACACATTTTATGCTACCGTAGATTCAATATTGAGTGGACAAGGGTGCGGTGTTTGCACTGGTAAGCAAGTTTGTGTAGGATATAACGATATTGCTACTACGAATCCATATGTTGCATCACTGTTTAAAAATGAAGAAGAAACTCATTTATATACTGAGTGGAGTAGCCAAAAAGTCGATTTCAAATGTCCAAATTGCGGTCATATTAGAAATAAAATAATTAGTCAAGTAAGTAGAGATAATGATATATGCTGTCCTGTTTGTGGTGATGGATATTCGTATCCAAATAAGTTTATATATAATTGCTTATATCAGATTAAAGATAAATTTGATTTCTTGGAACGGGAATATTCACCAGATTGGTGTAAATTTGATTTTCACGGAAAAATCAAAACAGGAATATATGATATATATTTTTCATTAAACCACAAAAAATATATTATAGAAATGGATGGTGGTTTAGGTCATGAAAATCGTGAATTAAGAGTATCAAAAGAAGATTCTATTTTTATTGATGCAGAGAAAGATCGTCTAGCAATAGAAAACGGAATAAAAATCATTCGTATAGATTGTGATTATAAAAAAATTAGTAGATATGATTTTATAAAAGCAAATATTTATTTATCTGAACTTGCCGATATTATAGATATGGATACTATTGATTTCGATAAAGCGAATGTTGAAGCACAATCATCTCTTTTGGTTACTGCATGTAAATTATGGGAATATGGATATAATGCTAATCAAATTTGTGAAGCAATACATGTAGTGGGTTCTACTGTTACAAATTATTTAAAAACAGGGAAGAAATATGGATTATGTGAATCATACTCAAAGGAAGAAAGCACATATCGTTCACATGGAAGAAAAATAATTTGTATAGATACAAAGAAAGAATTTCGATCAATTGTAGATGGCGCAAATTATTATAATGTACAACCTGGTGATATTAGTAAATGTTGTCGTGGAGAATCTATTGGTTGTGGTAATTATAATGGTAAAAAATTACATTGGATGTATTTAGATGAATATAATAAATTATCTGATGATGAAAAACTTAATTGGAAACCACGTAACAACAATTCATTTGTTAAAGTTGTATGTCTTAATAATAATTATCTGTTTGATAAAATTGACGATGCTAAAAATTGGTGCAACGCTAAAACAACATCTGGAATAATTAGTTGCTGTACTGGTAAATACAAAACATCTGGAAAACACCCAACAACTAATGATTCGTTAAAATGGATGTATTATAAAGATTATATAAAAGAATTTGATGAAAGTACCCTCCTATCATTTGATAGGTTGAGTGCTTAATTTATGTAAAAGTAAAAGGAGGTGGTGTTATGCCTACTAAAAAAACTGGCACAACGCCAGCTAATAAACAAAAAGGTAAAAAGATTTGCTCGTGCTGTCATAATGAGAAAAATTTAACAGAGTTCTACTTGTCGTATTCACCAATGTATTCACTTGATAATAGAATACCTGTATGTAAGGATTGTTGTAAAACTTCTGTTTTAAATGAAGATGGAACTATAAATTATCCAAAATTTAAGAGTCTCCTTATGCAGACGGATAAGCCATTATACTATGATCTGCTTGCTAGCAGCGAAGAATCAATCCTTAACGAAAGTGGTTATCTTGATAAGGACGCATTGAAATATCGTGGTAAAGAAATCTTACAAAAATATTTCACACTTATAGTTATGCGGCAAGATAGACAACGAAGTTGGGCTGATGCAGAATCAGAAGGACATTTACATCAGAATAACAATCGTACTGTTGCAGAAAAAAGTGCAATTATTTCTAAATATAGTCCATTGTTTAACAATGATACTACAAATTTTTCTATTATGAATCCTCAAAATTCCCAATTACAACAATCAAAATCAGAAGTTAAGTGGTCAAAAAAAGATAAACAAAATATGAAATATGTAACTTCTATGATTGGTTACGATCCTTTTGATGATATTGGACTTGATGACTATGATAGAAAATATTGTTTCAATATACTTGCAGGATATTGTGACACTGATGGAATTGTTGATGATGGACATAAAATGCAGAGTGTAATTGAAATGACAATGTTGTATTGTCAGTGTAGAAGAATCACTGAGCAAATGAATATAGAATTATCTAAACCAGAAGTAGATGATGTCAAAGTTCAAAAATTGACTACATCAAAAACATCTCTTCTGTCTTCTATTGCTACTATTGCAAAAGATAACAACATTGCTTCAAACTATAATAAAAATTCCAAGCAAGGTAAAAGCTCTTTGAGTTCTAAAATGAAAGAAATGGAAGAAAATGATTTTGAGGCAATTAAAGTTAATCTGTTTGATATTAAACAAGCAGAAGCATTTAAACAAATTGCAGATTTAAGTAATCGTAGTATTATGGATCAGCTCACATTTGATAGTAGCGATTATTCAGAGATTGTAAAAGAACAAAGAGAGTTAATTCAAAAATACGAAACAGAATTAGATACATATAAAGAAGAAAATCGTATCTTAAAGAACAAACTTATTGATTTAGAAAATGTAAAGAAGAGGTGATTGAATGGAAATATATACACCTCTCTCAAATAAAGAATTAAGTCAGAAAAAAATTGAAGAATATACAAAAATGGCAAAAATAATTCAGTGGGGTAGACAAAATCCATTGAAATTTTGTGAAACTTTTTTCGGATTACAGCTTATTGATTATCAGGCATATTGTTTTATGAAAACATGGACTGCTCAATTCGCATTGTGGGCAGAATGCCGTGGTGCAGGAAAAGATACATTGGCAGCTTGTTATTATATGACAAGATTGTTACTTATTCCTGATTATCGTTTATATATCAGCTCTAACACTTACGCTCAGTCTGTTGAATCATTTAATAAATTAAGAGATATTGCATTAAAAAGAATACCTTCTTTTAAAAGTGCAACTGATGTATTTTCAAGAGAAGTAGATAAGAGTGGTGGAACTAGCGAAACAGGATTCTTGCAAGCTCCTACTTGTAGATTTAGATTATATAATAATTCTCAAATGGAAGCTCTTTCTTCAAACCTCGAAGCTATCAGAGGTAAAAGAGGTGCTGTTTGGTTTAATGAAACAGCATGGAAAACTGCGGAAGAATTAGCTGTAGTTGAAAACTTTATCAACGTTGATACAAGTTTCTCTACTTCTACTGAAAAAGTACGACATTATGATCCGCAACAAATGCCTTTACAAATTCTTTATACATCATCTGTCGGTGATGTAACTTATCCATTTTTTGATAAATATAAGACATTTTTTAAAAAGATGGTTGTTGGAAATAACAACTATTTTTGTTTTGATATTGATGCATACGATATTTTAAATCACTCTTCTATCAAAGGTGAGCCAATTAAAGCTCACTTAACGGAAGATCAAATTATGAAAGCCATCGAAGAAGATCCTGACCAAGCAGATGTAGAATTATTTAATAAGTTTAGACAAGGTGGCGGGCAGAATGCCGTGGTGACTATGGATGAACTTATAAGAAATTCTGTTATTAGAAAACCTTTATTATATAATGATACAGGAAAACGAAAATTTATCTTTTGTTATGACCCTGCGAGAAACTTTGATGGTAGTGTTTTAAGTATTTTTGAAATTATAAATGATAAAGATGTTGGATTCAAACTTCGACTTGTAAATGTTGTGTCAATGGTTGACCAAAATTCTAAAAACAAAACACCACTTCCAATGCCACGACAGCTTGAAATTATCAAAGAATTAATGATTAAGTACAATGGTGAACGTGCTGCTGAATGGGAAAATATAGATTTTTATATTGATGCAGGAAGCGGTGGAGGTGGTATTAGTGCCGTAGCGGATCAGCTTATGGATGACTGGTATGATAAATATGGAAAGAAACATAGAGGCATTATCGACCCAGTGCATAAACAATATGAAACTGCAAGAAAAACATATACTAATGCTATGCCAATAGTTCATCTTGTAGACCCACAAGGATATAAAAAAGTAATGTATGATGCTTTATCGAAAATGATAAAGTTAAATTTAATTGAATTTACTACTTATGATGGAAAAGATTATATCATGGTTGAAAATAAAAATGGCGAATTTGAATCTGTAGATTTAACGCAAGAAGAAATGATTGCATTATCTCAGATGGAATTTGCAAAACTTCAATTATCTTATATGTGTAGATATGATACTCCTAATGGTGGAGTCACATATGAATTATCAAAAGATAAGAAAAATATGCACGATGACCATGCATATACATTAGCAGAGGGTGCTTTTGCACTTGCTTTGTTACGAAGAGAAGATTTACTTGCACCGAAAAACAGTACAGGTTTCGACTATTCTTCTGCCCCCATCTGTGCATCATCAATATCATTCTAAAGAAAGGAGGTTTCCATGTCAAAATCAGAAGAACCAGAATATATTGACAATCCTGATAAGGATTATAAATTAACAATTGCTTCAAGTATACAAGATAATGATGGAGATGAAACCGTCCTTGTTACAGCAGAAGCGATTAAAAAGCAATCTGAAAATTGGATGTATGAAGCAATGCAAAGTTTTGATAAAGGTGGTCAACAATACTCCGTCAGATTTAATGAAGCATCTTCATCTTCCACTTCGTCCGAAACTACATTAGATGATATTAAAGAGTTAGCGTTAAACGCTCAAAGTGATATATCTAAAATTCAGAAAATCAATCAATTAGTGCGCCAAGCCGAAAATGAGGATGATATTATTGGTAAGGTACATGAATCTATAGAATCTAATCTTAATGCAAATGTCAGATATTCATTTGACAATCTCCCTAAAGAATATGATCAGGATATAAAAGATAAAGCCGATGGCATTATCAAACGATTTCATAAAGAAGTAAATATTAATGATGTTATGACCACTTCGATCACTTCTACTTATGATGAAGGTAACTGTATTCAGTATCTTCGCTCAAAGAAAGCTAAAGGAATCTATCACCATGTAATTGACAAATATCCATTAGGTGTAGCTATTATTTCCGATTATTCTTTAAATGGAATCCCATATGTATTAATTGATACAACAGAATTGTCAAACAGACTTCAAAAGTCTACGTTAAAAAATAAAAAGAACAAACCATTATTCTTTAAAAATACATCCGAAGAAATTAAAAATAACTATCCAAAAGAAGTTATTGATGCTTATAGTGCAAGAGAAAAATATGCACGACTTGACATTAGACGCACAGGCGTTAATCGTTTTGGTAATCTTGGCAGAGCTTATGGACTCTCTCCTATTTTTAAGGCATTGAAGCCAAAGATTATGCTCGATACTTGTGATAAAGCAGATGCAATTAATGCGAAAGCCAAAGCAAAAAAGATTATCACTCAGATTATGCGTAAAGAAACTATGGGCGACACTTACGATAAAAAAGGTCTTGAGGATATGGCTTATGCTCATACCTGTTTAATGGCAGCATGGGCTAATCCTACAGTAGTTTATACCCCGCCCCCATGTGTGGAAAAAGTTATGTATGTAGAACCGTCAGTAGAGTTTACAAATGAAAGCACTGTAAAACAATATCGTTCTCGTGTTACTTCTGCATTAGGAATTTCATTTTTGAATACTGATGGTCAACAAACAGTGAGTACAGCAAATATTTCTATTAAACAGCTTATGCGTACTATCAATAAAATTGCTGAACGTCAAGAAGTAATTCTACAGCGATGGTACGAAATTGTTTTAACGGAAGAAAAGATTCCTATTGAATACTGCCCTACTCCACATATTCTCGATGCAGAATTATTAGAGTTTGAAATGAAAAAGGATCTTGCAGAGTTCTTGTATTCTAAATTAAATTGTTCATTCCGTACAGCATATGAAACATTGGATATGAATTTCAATGATGAAATGGAACGCAGAAAAGCAGAACAAGATAATGGTGTTAATGAAATCTTTGTTCCACATCCAACATCTTATAACTCTTCTGGTAATCAAGATGAACAAGAAGATGTACAGCATGAAGAAAAAGATTCTAAAGGTGGCAGACCTAAAGGAAGTACATCAAAAGGAAATTCTGTAAACGAATCGAAACAAGAATATGATAGTAACTATCAAGAATCTAAAACAACTTAAACGAGGTGATTAAAATGGATAATGAACATATTATTCTAAACAGTCGCCCCATATCTATAGCGTCTTATACCAATTATAAGGAAGCTGTCTTTTTGATCAGTGTGTTAGATGAACCTGATTCATATGGAAGAATCATTCCAGAAGAAGCAGGTGAAAAATATTTTGACACAATCATTGGATATCCAATTGTAGCCAAACTTAAAAAGAATATTTTCGGACAACCTGTAGATTTTGGTGGTCATGAGTTGACTATCCAAAAAACTAAAGATGGGAAAAAGAAAAGTCATTTTGATACTGTTCCGATTGGTAGTGTGACAGACGCATGGATTGAGGAACGTGAAGTAGATGGTTATGATGGTACGCCAAAATGTATTTTAATCAAAACTAAACTATGGACTTCACGATTCCCAGAATACTTTAAAGTATTCGATAAATTATGGGACGATGGAGAAATTAGCAGCTCATGGGAATTAACTGCAACTGATGTAGTTACTGAGGGTGCTAATAAAATTTATAAAGTTTTTGAATTTATTGGCAATTGCATTTTAGGTAGCAATAGGAATCCTGCCGTTCCAGGAGCAGGTGTAATTGAGTATGCCGAAATGGATGATTTGGAAGAACAATTATCTTCTGCTCTTCTTGCTGATATTTCAAATACTGATATAGCAAACTATGAAGATATTGAAGAAAAGGAGGACATGAATTTGGCTGACAAGACAAAGAAAGATGTCTCTGTTGAAGATACAGAAAAAGAAAAGAAAACACATGATTCTGTAGACGAAACAGAAAAAGACAAAAAGAAAAAAGATGAAGAAACTGCTGAAAAGAAAAAGAAAACTTCTTGTGCAGAAGATGCATCTGAAACAAAGGAAACTGCTGAATCAGAGGATGATACAGAAAAACCAGAAACAGCTTCTCTAACAGATTGCGACTTATATAGAAAAATTAGTAAAGCCTGTGAAGATAAAATGAGATGTTGGGGTTATATTTCCTATTGGTTTCCAGAAGAGCATGTTGTTTGGTTTCATGTAGATAATGCCCCGACACAGTTAGATTATATATTATTTACATATACAGTTGAGAATGATGAAGTAACTGTTTCTGAACCGCAAGATGTAAAACTTACTGTTTCTGTATCAGACGTTAATACTGTTCTTGCTGAAAAAGATGAGAAAATCGAAACATTGACCGCAGAGCTTGAAATTAAAGATAAAGCTGTCATCTCCGCAGGTGAGAAAATTGGCAAACTTAATGTGCAGATTTCTGAACTACAACCATATAAAGAACAGGTTGAAAAAGCAGAACAAGAAAAGATCAAAGCTGAAATTGCAGAGGAAAAAGAATCCCTAAAGAAAAATCTACTTAAAGGTGGATTATTCACTGAGGAAGAAATCGCAAAAGCTGAAATCGCAGAATTAATTGAAGCAAGAGATAAAACTGCCATCAATAGTTTAATCGCAGAAAAATATATTGCTTCTTTTGATAAAGAAGAGACTGATGTAGCAGAGGATGTTGAAACAGAAGAGTCAAATCCTGTGACAGCAACAGCAAGCTTAGAAACTGATGATGTAAATGAAAGTGCAAGTTCTTTCATGACTAAATTTTTATTAAGACGATAATAGGAGGAAAATGTAATGATTCGTGATATTAGACGTAATGGCGCACAGCCAAAAGATACAATGCACAAAGCTGGTGTAGCACTTGTTACAGGTATGGGTGTTGTAATCAAAGATGCTACTACTGTTGAGCTTCCAAAAGCTGAAACTGTAGCAAATATTTATGTAGCAACAAAAGAGCGTATTCCAACTGGCATTAATGCAGCAAGAGTGGATATGTCAGATTATGATGAAGATTTTGTAAAGATTGCCAAAGGTGAGTTCCTTGGGCTTGAAAGATATATAGATGGTGAAAAGTTTGCAACAGACCAGTATAAGGCAGAAGATTTTTCTGGTGAAGTTGCTGATGGTACACCTGTATCTGTAGGTGCAGATGGAAAATGGCAGAAACTTACAACTGGATCTTCCAAATATGTATATGAGAAACCATTCAAGGATAATGGTCATGATCTCATTATGATTCGTGTAGAAGCTGATGCAGTTGCACAGGCGTAATTAAGATAAGGAGGAATTAACACAATGGCTATTAATACAGAAATTAAAGACATTATGAGCAAAGAGGGTGTACTCTTTGATGTCGCTGAAAAAATTGAATATAAAAGAGAACTTAATGCCGAGGAAAAAGAAATTGCTGAGATTTCTGATGCTTGGGCTAGAGAAATTGGAAAAACTGGAAAAGATCCAGAATGTACAATCGCTGAGTTCATTAATAGAACTGTAAATGAAGAAATTTATAATGCGCCAGATGAACTTCTGGATCAAATCTTTGAAAGAGGTTCTGTTGGTGAGTTTGATGATTATGAAGGTCACAAAGATCCAAAGAATACACTTGTTGCATATGAGGCAGCACGTGGCGGTAATGTAGATCGTTCCTACATTGATATTTCCGTACTGAAACCTACATGGAAAAACCGTCAGGTTGAAACTGACCTATCTTATGTAGACCTGCGTAAGAATGGCTTTAAATCAATTGCTACTCTTACTACATTTATGAAAGAAGCTTGCCAGAACGCACTATTCTTTGATGCACTTGCTCAAGCAGATGATGCAGTTAAAGGTGGAGATCAATTAATTCCTGTTGATGGCGCAACACCAACACTTGAGGCTATGGATAAGCTTTCTCTTTACCTCAACGATAGAGCAAGCGATAGTGTAATTATCACACTTAATAAGTATGCTCAAGCTATTAGACGTATGCCAAACTTTGCACAATATATGAGTAATACTATGAAAGATGATTTTAATAGATATGGTCTTGTTAAAACATATGATGGAATTGGTATTGCTGGTATTTCTGGCGCAAAGAAAACTGGTACAGGTTCTCTACTACTTCCAGATAAGCGTATTTACGGTGTAGCTGGAAAAATTGGAAATCTTGATATGAAGGGTGAAATTCATACATATCAAGATATGAACAATCAGGGTGAGAAAGTTCATATTATGCTAAAAGATTTCACATATGGAATCATGCTTACAAATATTGAAAACTTCGCAAAGGTTACTTTAAGTAAGTAGTCTTTTTTTATTACAAAAAATTTAAGGAGGGTGTGCAAACGCCCTCCTAATATTAGGAGGAATTGTTATTAATATTCAAGAAACTAAACATATTTCTGTTTTAAATTATAACGATAATTGCGTTTGTATTAATATCGCCCCAGGTAAAAGCACTGTTCTTGAAGCTGCTATAGATGGTCAACCTACAACTATTCCACTTACACTAGATGAAATTCGTTATGCAAATAACGGAACTGCATTTAGGACAGGAAATTTAGAATTTCCAGAGGATATTGAAGATGATCTATATGATGAGCTTCGTATTGACAAGTCAAAAGTATTAAAGATTAGTGAAATTAGAGATATTCTTTTGAATCCAACAAAAGAAGGACTTATTAAAATTATTTCTATTTCTACTCTTTCTGACTTTGATAGAGTGCGTGGACAGTTTCAAAAGTTAAAATCAGAAGGATATAGACTTACATTGGATATGGCAAATGTCATTGATACACGCACAAGGGAATTGTTTAATAATCAAATCAAATCAAATATTTCTGTAGATGATGCGGATGTAGTACCAAGCAATAAAAAAGTTGAAGAACTTGAACATCAATTAGCTGAAATGAAAGCACTTCTACTACAGATGAATGCATCTAAGCAGGAAGATAAAAAGGAAGTAGTTGATACTGCTTCTGCTAAAACTGAGGAAGTAAAGACAGTGGCGAAATCTACTAGAAAGTCCCCAGGTAGACCTAGAAAAAATTAATATGGGAGGTGAACTCAATTGCCTCAAGAAATTACAAAATTTGAAAAAATTCTCAACAAATTCTATGATCGTATAGAAAAAGATGAGGACTTTTTTAGTTATTATAATATAGATGTTAGTGAAGCGATACAAATTGCTCAGACTCGTGCTACTAATTATCTATGTGAGGCACTTGATGAATTATCATGCCTCTCGAATTTGGATGTAGATTTTTCAGATTATGATGAAGATGTACAACAAATTGGTTTTAAATTATTGCCTAAAGAAATCAAACTGGTTGTTGAAATTATGTTTCTTATTTATATGAAAAGAGATGAATCTCTCCTTCATGCAATGGAAATTAATTTTACACCATCTGATTTGAGTGTATTTTCACCAGGAAATGAAAGAACAAGTTACCGTAATTTTATTGCTAAATTGGAACATGATGTATCTATTAAGATTGACGATTACAAAAATCGAGATAGAAAAACTAATGCATTGAAACAGTTTATTAATTATGCTCAGTATGAGGAGGATTAACCTATGGATATTGAGTATTATATGAAATTACAAAATGCTTATGGTACAAAAAATAAACGTGAGAAAAATTTAGCAAAAATAAACAAACATGCTGATAGACATTTTGAAGATACATTTGATACTCAAGATGTTCTAGTAAATAATGAACCTATGCAGTTAATGATTATCAGAGATACCGACAATAATACATATAAGAAGAAAATAAAATCAAGACATAATGATATTATCAGACTTGGTGACTATGTTAAATGGAACAATCAAATTTGGATAATCACATTACTTGATACTGATGATAAAGTATGGAATCGTGGATATATGTATTTATGTCAGTTGATGATTAGATGGCAAAATGCAGATGGTAAGATTGTTGAGCGTTGGGGATATTCAGAAGACTATACTAAATATAGTATGGGCGAAAAAGGTAACTCTACTATTACTGTTGGTGATTATCAATATGGTTTGACTATGCCTGTCGACGAAGAAACAAAACAACTTAATCGTACAAATAGATTTATCATAGACTATGAGGGAGTATATCCACCAGATACATATAGAATGACTGGTAAGAAAGGCTTCTTATCTGATGTTAGATATGTTGATAAAGGTGGTGTCATGACTGTCACATTATCTTATGAACAATTTAATGAAGTTACAGATAAATTGATTGAGCTAGAAAATGGAACAAAGGCGTGGATCTGCAACTACAAATCCCCCACTACTCCTACTCTCCCACCATCAGAGCCAGACAATTCAACCACATCTGTCACAATTACAGGTGGCGATACTCTCCGCTACGGCAGAGCAAAAACATGGACAGTCACTTTCTCTGATTCTGAAAATCAACCAAACTTCACATGGAATGTCAAATCAGACTTCAAAATAACTCAAAATATCACAGGTAATAAAATACAGTTAAAATGTACAGATGATAATGCAATCGACTGTATGTTTACATTACAAGTTCTCGACAATGAAAGTAACATTTTATATGAAACAACTATTACTATTGCAGGATAAATCGGAGGTATATTATGGCAAAATCAGTTGCTAGAGATTTGGCTTTTGTCAAATCAAAAGTAATTTCTCGTCTATTAGAATCTGATGAATTTGCAAAAGTAATGTTGCGTAAGGAAGATTTTACTGATGATGAGAAAAACGACATGGAGTATAAACAAGTATTTGATTATCCTTATGTTGATGGAACACAAAAAGAAGTTATGCCTTTTGTTTGTGTAGAAACAGTTTGTAGAGGTACAAATCGTACCGTAAAATCTATGGATTTGTATATTTGGATTTTTGTACATCGTAGGTGTATGCAAATGGAATCTAATATAAAAAGTTACATGGGTAATCGTGTAGACGTTCTCACGGATATTATAGAAAGACTTCTGCGTGATTCTGATGATTTAGGAATTGGAAAAGCAAGTCTTGACGACATTAGCTATACTGTTCCACAGTCCAGTTATTATGGACGACAACTCAAATATAGTATTCCTGATTTTAAAATCAAGGAGGTGTAATATTTGAAAGGATTTTCAGATTATGATTATCTCTGTGATGAACCTTATTTTTATGAAGGTATAGGATATATTAAATGTCCTACATTGCGTGAAATTCGACATATCACTTATTATCAATTTAATATTTTTCTCAATTATATTTCTATGAATCAGAAACAATTCCTGGAAGTTTTCCAATTAACAGAAAAATTTAATTCTCTTTCAGATGAAGAAAAAGAACAAAATACTATTTATAATATTCTCACATTAGGTATGGATCGAGCAGATTTTCTTGAATATATGATTGATTTTTTTATAGTGGATGAAGTTTATTACGATAAAGAACAAAATATATTTTTTATTGGAAATTATAAACAAGACGAAAATGATAAAAAAACATTCATCTCTGTAGGATTTATCAATGATGATAATTTTGATGATTTCCGAGGATTTTTACAAGTTATTCTAGGAATGAAGTCAGAAAGTGAAGTTGAAAAACCACGTTATAAAAATAAATTGGCTCAAAAAATTGCTGAAAAATTAGCAAAACATCAAAATGAACAAAAAGAAAAACAAACATCTACAGATGAAAATTTTACGTTACCAAACATGATAGTAAAATACTGCACTCATAATAAGGTAGGTATTAATATTATAAATGTTTGGGATATGACGTATTATCAATTCACGAAGATGTTTTTAGAATATCGAATGGGAAGACAATCTGATGTAAATGATGCAATGGCAGCTAACTCATTCTCATTCAAAAGTCCTAGAGATTATAAACCAATGGACTATATGAACAAAATTAAATAACTTTTAGTAGAGTCACTAATAATTAAGTGACTTATTTTATTTTAAGGAGGAAAAGACATTATGGGTAGAGACCTTAATATGGCAAACCGCCAGTGCTGTGACGTACATATTCTTGATTATGCTACAATGAAACCTTGGATGCTAGTAGATTTTTGTAATACTACTACTGCTGGATTTAGTTCTGATGCAGTATATGCAAATAAAAAGGGTGCAAAGGATATTAAATTTGATAATCCACTTGAAGGTACTATGAAACTAACATTTCAGGTACATCCATTCCAGATTTTTGCACTGTATTCTGACGGTGAAATTGAAACATCCGCACTCATTGCTCGTAGAGAAAATGTAACAGGTGGAGCAGAAGGAAAACTTACTTTAACAAACACACCAAAAGCAGGTACAGTTTATGCTGTTGATCCTGAATCTGGAAAGATTATCGAAGGTACTGTTGCCGAAAAAGAATTTACTGCTACAACTACTTCCGAAATTAAAGTAGGTACAACATACGAGGTAGCATATCTTGAAGAAAAAGCAGAAGGCGTAAAGAAAATTTCTTTTAACAATAAGAAAACTCCAAAAGATTTCTTTATTCAAATGGAGACAGTAGACAAAGATGAAAATGGTAATCTTGTACCACTAAGAATTACTGCTTATAAAGCATCTCCAAATAGAAATCTTGATCTTTCATTTTCTTCTGACGGTGATCCTGCGGAAGTTGAAATTGAGCTATCCGTTCTTCAAAATAAGGATGGCGATGTAATGGATATTATTGAAATTACTGAATGATAGTTTTTATTTACAGTAGGATGATACAACATCATCCTACTGTTTTAATTAAAGGAGTTATGAGATAAGTAATGACAAAAGAATGTAAAGTTTTAATGCGAAATGAATTAGTCATGGTTGTTGATTTTGATGGAAAAGAAATTCAAATGCCATCTGACCATACAGATAAAGATACTGTATTCGTAAAATATGAAAATGATAAATTTTTAATTGTAGATAAATTAGAAGAAGAAAAGAAACCTATAAAGGTTAAACCTGTTTCAAAGGTAAAGAAACAAAAGAAAGTAACGGAAGTTGAGTTAACTGATGATGTTACAACAGAGGAACAAAAGGATGAATCTGAATGAATCAATCGTAGTTAGTATAAGTAATTAGTAGGGATGCTAGCTATGGATTAATGGCTTGTATCCCTATTTTTTTACGATTTTCAGGAGAATTAATTATATGAAAAAACAAGTATTTGATAGCCTAGAAGAAGTTTTCGAGGCATTTGGAGAAGACGGAGTTATTCCTATTACTTATATGCCTCAAATTATTTTTTATTTAAGTAATTATAAAATTCAGCCCGTGTGGACAACTCTATCAGAAACTAATGATGGTAAACTAGCTTTCTATTTTATAAAAGCAGAAACTAAGAAACCATACGAAGCATGGCAAAAACGCAAATTAGAGAAAGAATATCAAACTAATGCCAAGAAGTGTAGGTAAACAATTTGAAGATAATTTTAAGAAAAGTGTACCAGACTACGCACTCTCCTATCGCCCACCTGATTCAGCACAAGGTTTTGATGTAGGAGCAAGTAACAAACTTAGATTCAGTCGTCACAGCCCATGTGATTTAATGATATTTGATGGAACACGAAATCTTTTTCTCACACTTGAATCAAAGACATTTCAAGGTTCATGTAGTTTTGAGCGTGATAAAAACGAAAAAGGAATCGTGCATTATTATCAGATTAAGAGTTTAAAAGATTTTGCACAATATAATCGTGTTGTGAGTGGACTGGTATTAGACTTTCGCTCAAGTGACAATACATATTTTTTAAATATTAACCAATGGGATAATTTTATCTCACATATAGAAAAGAAAAGTTTTAATGAAAAGGATTTGCTTGAATATGCAAGTCCTATTTTAATTCATAAAAAGAAATTAAAAGTAAATTATAGATATGATTTAGAATCATTTCTGGATGATGTAAATTATTAAAATCGTAGTTAGGAGAAGAAAATATGAAGAAAAGCTTACTCAAGGTAAAAAACACAATCACATTTGAAGATAAACTCAATGCAATTAATCTTATTCTGAATGCTTTTTGGGATGATGAAACAGGTGAATATACACCTTGGATGGAAGAACCTGCACGAGTTATTGCAGTTGGTAAGTATTTTATTGAGGGATATACACTTGAAGATGGTGAAAATATTTTTAAATTATATTCCTCTGATGATGATTTAAAGAATCTTATTAATACATTCATCAATCCAGATAATGAATTAAGGAATGAATCCGTAAAAGAATACATTAAGATTATGGACTTTGTAGACAAGATGGTTCATGACAAACTTGAATGGACTAAGCAGAACATTATTCATGCAAATCCAGATATGGATAGAATTGTAGAATGTGCAAACATCATTATTGATTCATTTAAAAATTTTGCTAATCTTGACATTACTGCTCTTACGCCAGAAATGGTTCAAGATGGAATTACTTTTATGGAGAAACTAAAAGAATCTGGATTTGAAATTAATACAGAGAATCTTACTAAGATTGTAAAAGACGCTGCGGCGTTCAATATTGATAAAGCTAGTCAAGATATTATTGATGCGAAGAATGAGCAGATTAAGAAACTACAAGAAGAAAACAAAGAACTAAGAAAAGTACAAACAATGTAATAAGACATAAATTAAAGTAAAAATAATTCCCGATGTGATTTTTTACTCTCTTATTTCAGTTGGAGGATTATTATGGGAAAAATAATGAATGCGATAGATATGCAAATTATACGTCCTAGAGTTGAATCTGCTGAACAAGAAGGATTTTCAAAAACTCAAGTAGATGTACAAGAATTTTATTCAAGTGGATCTCCTGTGCGATATGTTAGAACAGGAACATATGGTAATTCACCACGATCATCAGGTGTATCTGGTGGAAATGGAAATTATCACTATGAAATTCATTTAGAAGCACAGCCTTATAGCACTGGTACACATAGTCCAGAACAAATATTATCAGATATACAATCAGGAGGATCAGGTGTTTTGGGTATGCCTGGTACATGGGACAAATCTGAACAAGATATTATTGAAGCCGTAATTAGTAATTTTAGTTAAGAGGTTATCCACCAAGAATCTATAAGAAATGTCATGAATCTTTATCAGAGAGTTCAATCCAAAACTCAAGATTAGGAAGTTATCTTACCGAATCGGTAAGGATCGCCAATGCTCTGACACGTGTTCCCATCTTTGTAGACGGAAACGCCAGTAGGCATTGACATGTACTATGTATGGGGGAACACACATAAACATGCAATCACCTTCCTTTCCTTAATATTTTCATATCTTGGAAAACTTGGTGGCTTTAGACGTGAAACAGATACGTTCCACGATTAATATTATAACATACTCTGTGGAACGTATCAAATAAAAAGCAATGCAACAATTAAACAAAAATAAATCCTAAATTTCATCATGTGATATTTAGGCAATTTAATAAATAATAATGTAGTTTACTCTCCTTTCTTACAGGAGAGTTTTATTTTTGTAAGAAAGGAGAATAAACTAATGGGAGTACCATTTCAAGTTGACGTAAATGTTGTTACTCATGGTGCGGAAAAAGTCAATGAACTTGAACAAAAACTAAGTAAAATGCAAAATAAATCTGTCGATATTAAAGTCAATGTCGATGGATTAGATAAGTTAGATACTTCTAAGTTAAATAAGCAATTTAACGTTGCAAGTAAAGAATTATCAAAGAGTTTAACAAGTAAATTTAAAAATATCAAAATTGATAATGCTCAACTTTTTGATTATGCAAAAGAACGAAGAAATGTTGATGCTCTAACTAAGGATGCTAAAAAAGCTATCGTTCAAAATGTAAACGGTGTAAATAAAAGTAAAGCAGGATCATTTGCTAAAAGTTATGTAAATGAGCAAATTAAGAAAAATGCACAAGTTGAAAGGCAATTACAACGAAATGCAGAAAAACAAGCAAAAGCATATGAATCTGTTCAAAAGCGGATAAATTCTGGTGAGTTTGAAGCTAGGAATGTAAAAGCGGATAAGTTTTTATCAAAATATGATGGACAAAATAGTGAAGTATTAGAAAAAGCCAGAAAAACTGTATCAGAAATAAAATCGCTTCAATCTGAATTACAGTCAGGTGTATATTCATCTGGTGATAAAAAAGGGCTAAAAATTGTTGATTCTGATCAAATAAAGATTATGGATCAAATTGATGAAAAAGCCAAACAAATGAAAAACACTTTTACTGAGATTTCAAATCTTGAATCAAAAACACTTGGTCAAGGTGTTGCTGAAAGAGGTGCAAATAATGTTGCTACTTATATGGAAAGTAATACAAAGGCACTTAAAAAATATGGAAGTGCATTAACAGAAATACAACAACAATATCGTAGTGCAACTACTGAAATGGAAAAATCCAATATTGATAAATCATTTGCTGTTTTAAAATCAAGAATTTCAGCAGAAGGACTATCTGGAAATTCATGGATTGGTGAATTAAAACGTGCTACAGGGCAAATTGCGCAATTTGCTGGTGTATATGGTATGTTACAAAACACTGTAATGCAATTACCATATAAAGTAATTTCCTCAGTAAAAGACTACGATTCTGCTATGACAAATATGCAGATGGCAACAGGTATCTCAAATAATCAAGCACAAGAACTTATGAATACTTATTCAGATATGGGTAAACAATTAAAAGTTACTGGTGTAGATGTTGCTACTTCTGCTACAGAATGGATGAAGCAAGGTAAAACAATTGAAGAATCAAATAAACTTGCACAAGATTCTATTATTTTATCTAAGATCGGTGATTTGTCTTCTGATGATGCTACAAAAACTATAACTGCCGCTATGAAATCATATGACTTGAATGAATCTCAGGTTATGGATTTCGTTGATCAAATTTCTGCAATTGATATGGCTTCCGCTACTGATGTTGGTGGTTTGGCAAATGCTTTTAATGAGGTTGCAGCCAATGCAAATCAAGCAGGTATTAGCACAAAGCAACTTCTCTCCTATGCTGCTGTAATTGGTGAAACTACACAAGAAGGTATGTCTTCTGTTGGTACATCTCTTAATGCAATCTTTTCTCGTATGGGTAATATTAAACTTTCACGTTTAAAAGATTATCAAAATGGTGGAGAAGATTTATCCAATGTAGAAACTGTATTAAGAGGAGTTGGAATCTCTCTTAGAGATACGGATGGAGAATTTAGAAATTTTGGTGATGTATTAGATGATACTGCGGCTAGATGGTCTGATTTTGGTACAGTCCAACAAAGGGCGGTTGCACAGGCATTTTCGGGCACAAACCATATGAACGATTTTATGGTGCTTATGCAGCAGTACTCAAAAGCGCAGGAATATATGCAAATTGCAGATGATGCATCTGGTACATCTATGGAAAAATATGGTGCTTATACAGATTCTCTTGAAGGTAAACTTGAAGGACTTAAAAGTACATTTGAATCCTTCTCAAATACAGTAGTAAATTCTGATTTTTTAAAGGGTACTGTAGATACAGTAACTCAAGCACTTGATATATTCGATAAAGTAACTAATTCTTTAGGTGTGATGAATACCGCAGCAGTCGGATTAGGAATATTCCAAGGCAAGAATAACAGCGGTGAGAGTACATGGGATTCGCCCCATGCGTTCTTCAAAACGACTTATGCCGCTTGAGAGTTTAGCAGTAATGTGTACGAGTTTATTTATAAACAAGGACTCTCTGGTAACTTTTTTAAATGGAGTGGTGGTAATGTACCACTCTCCTGTTATGAATGACAGGACGGGAAGCTTTCACAGTTCAAAAGGCTGTGTCACATGAGTTTGATACTAAACTTATATTTAATAGGTATAAGTGGCAAATCTGAAAGGATGAGGTATAGTAACAATTCAAACTACGAAGTGATCCGCAGGCAAGACTTCATTATTATATAATGGATGCCAACCTCAACGAGTATCATGAAAGGGTGGTTTTATCAAATGATAAAATCATTAAGGTGTACTCTAGCGATAGGGAAGATGGATGCCCGAAAAATAGCGTTGATATTCTATATTGGCGTAAATTCACGGATAGTTTCTATATACTATCTGTTCCATCAGCGTTTGGGAAATTATCACGTATATGTAAATACTTCATGTATGTGATAATGCAAATATAGAAAATTTAAATATAATATAAATTTAGAACATATATTCTGAATTGACGTTTACTACATTTTGTTACATAATATAAATATAATCAATTAAGAAAGAAGGTGACTTATATGCGTGATGAGGATTTCAAATGGTTTTTAAAAGAATATGATAATTTATTTAAAAAATATGGACATAAATTTTTCGCTATAAAGAATAAAACAATTTTAGGAATCTTTGATAATTTTACAAAAGCAATAAATGAAACTTCAAAATATCATCAATTAGGTACATTTATTGTGCAAGAATGTGATGGAACGCCACTGGCATATACGTCATCTATTGTAACTGTTGGTGTAGTTAAAGGAAAATAAAATTGGATTCAACTCTTAAAGCTTTTACATATCGAAGTAATGGAATATTAAATAGATTAGAAACTGATGTGTATGTATATTCGGATTATAATACTCATCATCCAGAAAATTCTAATAAATGGAAATCTTTATGGGATACAGGAGCATCTAATACATGTATATCTCATAGAGTTGTTGATGAGCTTAATTTAATTCCAATTGGAAAAAATCAAACACGTACAGCAAATGATTTTGTGGACACGGACATATATGTGATAGATATTATTCTTCCAAATCATGTAACAATAAATAACGTTTCTGTATTTGAATTGGATCTATATGAATGTGATTTATTAATTGGAATGGATATTATTCAACTTGGAGATTTATCAATTACAAATCATATGGGACATACTCAGTTCTCTTTTCGTATACCATCAATGAAACATATTGATTTTGTTGCAGAAGAAAGAGCTTTAAGATTATAGATTATAAAAACTGTTTATTTGTTTGTATAATAATATAATAATGTAAATACATCAATAGAGGTACAGTTTATATCTGCACCTCTATTATATCATTGTATTATTATTTACCAGGTTCCCATTTATATCCACAATTACCACATCTATTTACAGTTTTATTACTTCCAAGAAATCCTGTAAGAAATGAATAACCACGTTGTCCTGTAGTTACATTAGTTGAATTACATTTCGGGATATTATTTAGGATTTTTGTGTCGTGTATATTTGAGAATAATTTTATCAACATCTATTTTCTTAATGAATTTTTCATTATCAAAATTTTGTACAAATTCCTTATCTTCTTTCCATTTTGATATGGCATTGTCCCAACTTTTTGCAGAATCTTTTCTTAATTCTCCATTATGAATATTTGAATCAATATAACAAATAATTTCGGCTTTTGTCATACCATTATATATCTGTACTCCTAAAATGGTTTGTCTTTGTTCTTTAGTGAGATTATCAGAAACATTAACATTATATCCATATTGCGTGAGCTTTGATCCAGTTTTATCATAGTTTGAAGAATCATATGTAGTGTGTTTATTGGATTGATTTTCTTCTTTTGTTTTGTCTATAACTTTGCAAAGAGGAATACCTTTTAATTCATTGTATTCTAATATTGTAGCAATATATTGATCACAATTTCTGCAATATGATATATTAATAGTTTCAGGTGATATAAGTCCATTTGGTAAAACAGTCATAATGATAGCTTCAACATCTTCTAATTTATGATCTTTAGATGAGCATTGCTTTAATGAATTTAATACAATAATTTCATGGGTGGATAATCTGTTATAATAAGAAGTATCAAGCCTAATATTGCTATTATCAAAATTGTCTTTATTTGAATCAAGAATAAAATCTTTGTTACATCTTTTACATGTAAATCCATTGGATCTTACGTTAGCTATGTGATTATGATATTTTTTTATTATGGATATCTTTTTTGTGATTAAAGTACGATTACATATTGGACAAATTTGATTAGCCAACACATATACTGTTTGTGTGTTAGAAGCGTTTTCAACAATATTTGAATTAAAATTTTTTTCAACTATTTGACGTTCTTCGTCATTTAATGGTGAAAACGTTTCAATTTGACGCAATGTACTGGCGTATGTTCTTAAATCTTGAGATTGTTTAAGACATTTATTTTCAAATTCTTTATTAACATCCTTATTATTTGCTTCACTTAAAAGTTTTTGAAGAATTATCCCACTTGCTGTTTTTAATGCATCTTCTATTCTTATAATAGATTTATTAATAGAATCAATTTCTTCTGTTATAAGTTTTTGATTGTCTAAAAGTATTTCAATTATGTTTTCTGGTATCATACGAATGTTCCTCTTTAATATTTTACTTGCTTGGTTTTCATTTGTAGCCACATTTTCATAAGATTTGTAATACTCTGATTAATATTCCAATCATAGTTACTACACATAATCCAATGTATATAGTTCCTTTTCTTTTGTTATATGTCATCTTACTAGCAAAATATTTATCATAAAATTCTTTTATTGCAATTATAAGTTCAATCATAACAACAAAAGTAGTAAATTGAAGAGAATGTTGATCAATAATATTTCCTTCTGGATTAGTTAAAAAATCATTTCCTGTAATGAGTACAATACTTAACATTATTGAGTATAATGTACCAACAAGAAAAACTATTATAAGAGAAATTGCTTCTTTTTTAGATTCTGCCATTTCCTTTATAACTTGAGGTATAATAATTATTAGAAATAAAACAAATGCTCCCATAATTCATCTCCTATTCTTTGCTATATTATCACATATTATATTAAATGTATATAGATAGCCCAAGTCTATAAATCATAATTTCGTAGATATTCAACTCAATTGGTAATTATAAATCAAAGAAAAAGACTTATAATGAGTTAGATGGTATTCTTGGTCAAATGAATGAAAAATCTTCAAATCGTGAAAAAATTGACAAGAATTTCCTTGAAAATAGTGGAGCGTCCGCAAGTACCATTGATGCTTATGGTAAAAGTCTAAAAGGTTTTAGAAAAGAATTAAATAAGACAACAAAGGATGGAAAAGAAGCTTCTGCTACAATGAAGGATTATAATGAATATCTTTCTAAAAATGGGGAAGAAACTATTCGATCCACTAGCGTGACAAAAGATTTAGGTGCAGGTTTAAAGAATATCGGTAAAACCGCTCTTTCAATTGGTGGGAATATTCTTATTGATACAGCGATTTCTTATGGTCTTACTAAAGCCGGAGAAGCATGGAATAACTATTCCAACAAACAGGAAAATGCTATTGAGAAAGGTAACGAAGCACTTAGCAAGTATAAGCAAACAAATAGCACCATGCAAGAAGCAACTTCCTGGATTAAAGACAATGCGGAAAGATATACTGAACTTGCTAAAGGTGCTACTTCTTTAGGTGAACAAGGTTCTCTTACAGATTCTGAATTTAAAGAATATAATGAGCTTTCTGCTCAGATGGCAACTTATCTTCCATCTCAAATCAAAGGTTATAACTCGCTTGGTACAGCTATTCTTTCTGTAGGTGATAGTACAAAACAAGTAAATAATGCTTTACAATCTGAAAAATTAACTCAGTATGCGAAATCTGCAAATGAAGCAAGCGATGTTATTGATAAATACATTGCAGAGATGTATCAAGATTCTGGCATTACCAAAGAAACGGGAATTACAAATAAGCAAAAGGCTATTGAAGATTTCTTAAATGACTATCAAAATGGTAATGTTAAAAGAGCATATGAAAATAGTACCGATTATTTACATAGTAATGGATCTTATGGCAATGGATATTCTAGTATTTATAATGGCAATAAAGATTACATGTCTACTTATATGGACAATGGAAATTTAAAAGATGCCTTCAAAGCCGCAGGAATTAAAGGTTCTGGTTGGTTCGGTGGATATACAAAAGAAGATTATCTGAACAAAGACAATATTAATACTCTCCGAAATTATCAACAGCAGTTATCTACAGAAGTGCAAACATCTGTTAATGCTATCAAAGAAATTATGCCAGCGTTTTTACAATCGAATAAAGATTATTTAAAATTGACTGATAATTTGCCTGAAATGGATTCAATGATATCAAGCATCTACTCTAATTTTGATAAAAATAGTGTAGAGTCTATTCTTGGTGGCAATCTAAATGATCTTTCATCGGAAGAAGCTGAAAAAGGCATTAGAGATTGGACTAATAATCTAGTAAAAGATTTACAGAAAAAAGACACTCAAAATGCTCTTACATCTCTGTTTGCATTAGATGATAAAAAAACTAAAATGTCATTTGATGAGTACGAAAAGCAAGCAGATGACGCTGTTAAAAAAGTACGTAAGCAAACAGATGCATTTACCGATGAACAATTAAGAAACAGTTCTGGAATCCATGATACATTAGATCAACTACAAACAGATGTTGATAATATCACAAGCAAGTTCAATGGAGATAAAGGATTTTCTGAGGATAAATTAAAATCTGATTATACATCTTCTCAATTAGATGCACTCTCTTCCATTGCTACAGATAAGTCATTTACAGGAAATTGGAAAGCTGCTCTTGATCAGATGAACTCTGTAGAACGTGCAGCACAATTATCTGCTGATAAGATGCAGAAAATTGTAACTACTGCTACTTCTAATCTTTCTACAATGCAGACTGCAATGTCAGAATCCATGTCTGATACTGGATTAACAGCAGATTCTATTTCCAATATCAAATCAGATTTACAGTCTGTCGTAGATAGCAGTGACGAATTAAAAGATTTTGATCTCAATTCTTTATTTACCAATACCGCTAAAGGTGTAAAACTCAATAATGATAAATTAGAAGATATGTTGGAATTACAACATAATCTTCGTTCAAAAGATTTTGCAGATTCTATTGATCAACAGACAGAATCACTCAAAGAACAGACAAAAGAAACAGAAGAATTAAAGAAACAATATGGAGAAACATCTGATGAGTATATTAGTGCTTTAAAAAAGCAAAAACAGGCTCAAGAAGATTTGAATGCTACTCAACAAGCACGTTCACAATACCATGCTCAGTATCAACAACAACAACAGCTATTATCTGAATATGCTCAATGGCAACGGGCGCAAAATACAGAAAATGCAGGTGATAAGTATAATAATCTGTTTTCTGGACTTAAAATAGCCAAAGATATTTATGATAAAGGGTTAGTTGGTACAGATGATTTTAAAACATATGCAAAAATGCTCTCTCCGTCTGGTTCTACAGACCCAGAAAATTTTGCCGAAAATTATGGAAAAGCGGCAAGATATATCACTGAGGATGAATCTGGATTAGTTCATTTCTTTGAAGATCTTAGTCATAAAACTGATGAAGCTGGTAATCAGATGGCAAAATTCAATGACCAGACACAACAATGGGAATTGAATGTTCATGATTTAGGTGAAGTTGCACAGAAGCTAGGTACGGGAGAAACAGTTGTAGAAGCATTGTTTGGTCGTGCCGAAGATTATGGAGCAACAAGCACTGTTATATCTGATCAGGAAGATGGTATATTAAAAACCACAGAAGCTATTCAGAATAAAGCCGAAGCTCAAGCACGTCTGAATCAGATGGAAGAAGCCAATAAACAGGCTCAAGCCGAGGGTAAAGATGATATTTACAACACTACTGCTATCGAAGCAGCAAGGCAAGAAGTAGAAAAATATCAGGCTCAGATTGACGGACTCAAGGAAAGTATGGAATATCTTTCTGAACACTCTGGTGTCGATAATCAAACAAAAGAAGCTAAGACTGCTACAGATGAAATCAAGCAGATGAAGCAAGAATACGATAGTCTTATGGAAGAGGCTAACGGAAATACGGAAAGCACTGCATATAAAACCGCTCAACAATTAAAAGATTCTATTCAACAGAAAGCAAATGAATCTAACCTTGAACTTGATGCAGAATTGAATGTAACAGGTGTTAAAGCATCTGCACAGGAAGGTCTGCAAAAAGCACAAGAATCAGGACAAATTAGTTCCGATATTAATTTGGATTATGACAAATCTTCTATGTCATTGGATCAACTTAACTCTAAAATCCAAGAGCTTAATAATGAAAAAGTCCGTATCCAAACAGAAGCTGATACTTCTGGATCAGAAGAAACGTTAAATCAACTAGATACAGAAATCTCTGCTTTACAAAGCCAAAAAGTTCAAGTCGAAATTGATACAGCATTAAACAATGGAAATACTGTAGATGAGCTTTTAGCAATGTCAGATGAAAAACTTATGACAACAGTTGGATGTGATGCATCTGAGGTAGAGACAGTCCGTAATGAATTACAGAGTATGCAAGGCGAAGCTATTAATATGAGTGTGAAGATGGATTCTACTCAATTTGCATCGCTTATTAATGCTATCACAGGAGAAACTGTTGAAGTTCCTGTGGAAGCTAATACGGATGGTGCTGTTCAAGAAACAACATCTGCAATTGAAGGATCTAATCCAAAAGTTACACCAGAAGTTGATACTTCTAATGTAAAATCTCAAACTCAAAGTGCTGTACAAAATGCTACACAAGGGGCAAAAGTTGAACTTCCAAGCGTGGATGTTAAAGGCAATGTCACGGAGGTAACGGGCACACCATCTGGCACAGTAGATGTAAAAGGTAAGGTTACATCCGTTACTGGTAAACCTTCTGGAACTGTCGAAGTTAAAGGTAAACTTGTAGGTAATATTTCTGGTACTTCTACTAAAAAAGCTTCTGTAACATTTAGTGCAAAACATGGTGATGTTGATACCTATAAACCAAAAAACAAAAATGCAAAGGTTATTTTTGGTAAAGATTCAAGAATCCCTGATGATTATAAACCTGATGATAAAAGTGCAAAAGTAAATTACACATTAGGTTCAACCCCTTCTTATAATCCTCCAAACATCGAAAGAACCGTAACTTATACAATAAAAACAGTTGGTTCAGCTCCCTCTGGTGGAAGCACCACTCATTCTTCATCTGGTGGAAAAATGGGCGGTTCTAGTGGAACTTTTGCATCAGGTACAATGACTTCATTAGGTTACGCACGTGCATTTGCAAGTGGTTCATTAACAGACTTCTCTCCTGCTTTTGCAAAAGGAAATGTTTCTATTCCTCATGATCAACAAGCCCTTGTTAATGAAGTGTCTATTAATGGTCATTCTGAATCTATAGTCCGTGATGGAGTATGGAGTATGATTCCAGGTGGCGCTCATTTAGCTAATCTTAAAAAGGGGGATATCATCTTCTCCGCATCTCAAACAGAAGCACTTTTAAAGAATGGAAGTATTCCTGGACATGCTAGAGCATATGCTTCTGGAACTGTAGATGATGTTGGTGATATTGACTTATCTCATGCTTATGCTGTTGGTGGATTATCACTTAAATTTAGTGGTGGATTAAAGAGTCATAAATATGGAAATTCTGGTGGAGGCTCAACTAATACCACCCCAACATCTTCTGGCGGTAGTAGTACGTCTGGCGGAGGAGGTGGCAGAGGTGGGAATAATTCTTCAACCACTTCTAAACAAAAGCACGCAGAGCAAGTATTTGACTGGGTAGCAAGAACCCTAACAAAATTCAAAGATACTGTAGAAAACATATCTAATCGTATCAATGATTATGTATCTTCTGCATTTAAGAAAACAATGCTCAATCGTCAAGAAAAAGCTATTGTAGAAGAAATTAATGCAAATAAACATGGTGCACAATCTTATACCAATAAAGCCAATTCTATTGCATCTGGATATACATATTATTACACACCAGAAGGTTCTGATACTGAACAAAAAATGAATATTGTTATTCCAGATTCTTACAAGAAAGCGGTTCAAGGTGGATACTGGAATATTGAAGATATGGATACTACTACAGACTTTGGAAAAGGTCTTGCAGAAGCAATTCAGAAATATCAGGATTATTATGATAAGGCAAAAGACTGTACACAAGAAGCTCAGAATTTGTATAATGAGCAATTAAAAGTATTTGAACAGTGGGCGAATATGCCGACTGAGGATGCAGGTAAAAAGATTGATACATTAACAAATAAAGTCAATGGGCTTAAAAGTGCTATCTCTTCTTTATCTACAGGTAAATCTGGACTTGCTTCTATTGCTAGACAAATCAAAGTAGATAATCCTAATATAACAAAAGCAGAACAAAAATTAAATAGTGCAAAGAAAACACAAAGCAACGCACAAAAAAAACTTACCTCTGCGAGAAAAGCACGTGGTAATGCTGTTAAAGTAGCTACACAATCAACCATAAAAGTTGATTCAGCTTCTTCTAATTTAAAATCGGTATTAAATAAATCAAATGCTTCTTCTGCCAGAAAAACGCAAATCCGAAAAGCTATAAATTCAGGACAAACAATTAACACAAAGGGATTAAAAGGAACAACTCTTAAAGCAGCAAAGCAATATAATTCAGCGGTTAAGAAGAATGCCAAAGATATGGATAGAGTTAGTAGAACTGAGTATCAGGTAACGAGCGCACAAAGACATTTATCAATTGCAAATAAAAATGTAAAAACTCAGCAGACAAATCTTACTAACGCTAAGAAAAATCTCACTGCAACACAAAGAGCAATTCTCAGTAAACAGAAATCGAAGAAAACTTTTGTTGCACAAAACGCATTATTGGACTATCAGACATCAGCATCAAAACAAGAGAATGCATATCGTCAATCTGCTTTGAAAGCAGCCAAAAAGAATATGCAGACTTATAAGAATAATGTTGTTAATCGTGATAAATCTAAAAAAGCATTATTGGCTACAAAAGGAAAAATTACAATCGCACAGAGAAATGCTATAAAGAATAATCAAAAGGTTGATACTTCCAATGTAAAAGATCCTAAGTTAAAGAAACAACTGGAAGCATATAACAAATATGTAACTGCTTCAAATCCAGATAAAGGACGTATTCTCTCAAATGCTTTAAGTACAGCCCAGAGTAATGCTGACCAGGCTCAAGCAGAATATGCTGCTATGCGTGTTACAAATGAGCAAGAGAAATTCAAGAATGTCCAGAACTATTATAGCGGATGGAATGACAGATATTCCAATTATACAGAACAACATCAGAAGAAATATGAAAAATCAGAAGCACATGGAAATTATACAAATAGTAAGAAATATGATACACAAATCAATGACTTGCAAAAGCAAAGAAAGTATAAACAAAATGAAGTAACTGATTTACAGAAACAACTGAATGCATCTGTAAAAAGTGGAATTATTAAAAAGGGTTCAGAAGAATGGTTGGAAATGACCAATCAAATTCTTGAAGCCCAAAATGCTGTCAGTGATTTTGATACACAGATTGAGCAAGCAAAACAGGATAAGATTACAACTGTTTATGAAGAAATATTTGATCGTGCAATCGAAAAAGCAAATCGGCTAAAAGATAAGATTAGTTCTATTAATGATCTTATCACAGAAGATATGATGATTGACAAGGACACTGGAAATCTGACAGAGATGGGTGCGTTGTCTATTACGATGAACTCTCAACAGTTAGATACAGAACTGAATAATCTTCAAACATATGTGAAGAAGCGTCAGCAAATCATGGATGATTTTGCAAACGGTTCTAGCAAATCAAAATATGGTGAAAAGACATATGATGAATTAATGTCTGAGAATGATTCAGCTATGCAGGAATCTTTGAAGAATGCAAATAATTATAGGCAGTCTATTATAAGTATTGTTACCAATCAGGCTAAAGCTGTACAGGATGCAATGTTCAAAGAAATTGATGCTCGTAAAAAGGCACTCAAGAAAAAGAAAGAGTATTACGATTATGATAAGACTATTAAGAAGAAAACAGATGAGATTGAGCTTATCAAGCAACAGATTCGTGGACTTGAAGGACTGACAGATGCAGAATCTAAGGCGCAGAAAGCACGACTTGAAGCATCACTCAAGGATAAACAGGATGATTTAGATGATACTGTACGTGACCATGTATATGACATTACAGTGAATGGTCTGGATGATCTTGAAACTCAATTGAGTGAAGATTTTGAGAAGTGGTCTAATCAGCTAAGTTCAGACCTTGCAAAAATGTCAGATGCTATTAGTAATGCTATTAGTGGTGCTGGTGAAAATTACAGTGACATGATGGCAGGTATTGATTATATCTTGAATAATATTGGCGGTATAACTTCTGGTCAATATTTTACTAATCAAGATAAATCTAATATGAAAAAATCTAATTCACTTGATACGGGATATAATTCTGGACATCTAAAGGGATATGCAAAGGGAACAAAGCGTGTAGGTGGAGTTCCAAGAGTTGCAATGACAAATGAAAATGGTCGTGAAATCATTGTAACTAAGAAAGGTATTCTTACTCCTGTAGAACCATCTGACGGTATTATTCCAAATGATATGACAGAAACGTTAATGAAAATGGCTATGGATTATCAGAATTATAGTATACCAGAAATTAAGATACCTGATGTGCAGATTGTTAATAAGGATAATTCCAATGGTGGAGATAATATCTCAATTCATTATGACACCCTATTGACTGTTCAAGGTGACGTAACGAAAGATGCATTACCAGATTTAAAAACTATTTTGAAGCAAGCAAGTGAATATACTCAGAATGATATTCGTAAGAATAAACGGAGATTTGGGTAAATAAATTTTAGGGAACTACTCTTTCATCGGAGTAGTTCTCTTTTTTAATAAAATAACTAGGAAGGAGGTAATTTGTGATGAGCGGATTTTTATATAATGGAAAATCAACAAAAAATATTTTATCTGATGAAATAATGTTAGCAACATTTAATGACGGAGAAATAAAGATTGAATCTAAAAGAGAAAGTGTTACAGGAGATACCACTATTTCAAGACCAATTCCAAATGAGTATGGTACAACTTATGACAAATTAGTTATAAATTATGGATTGGTGAAAAAAAATGGTGGTTGTTTTTCTTCGGAGGAACAAGAAAAAATAGAAAGTTGGTTAACTTCACCAAAAACATCCATTGATTTACAGATTTATGATGATTCGTATGATAATTTAGAAATATATTGTGGATTATTTACAAACATTGAGTGGCACTCTTTGTGTGGAAAATGGATAGGATTGATGTTTGAATTTACATGTAATTCAGCGTATGGGAAAAAACATTTTAAGCAAAATTTCAATATTACATCAAAACAAACAATAACAATAAATAATCTCACAGATGAATTAGAAGAATACATTTATCCTGTTCTGGACATTTACCAAACCTCCACTACCAATGCTACTATTACTATAACAAATAAAACCGACAATAACAATTCTATGAGTTTTTTAACACGTAGAAATAATCATATGGTAATAGATTGTAAAAACTGTATTCCATATGATCAGACTACATCTGGAATAATTACATATAAAGATTTAGGATGGCAAGATGTAGGAAATATTTATTGGCTCAGACTTCTTCCAGGAGAAAATCAAATTGAAATTGATTGTTCTGCGACTGTCAGTGTAAAGGTAGAATTTGACTACACATGTAAAAGGGTAGGTGGATGGATATGATACCTACTTGTAAGAAAATATACTTATGTGATTTTAATTTACATCCTTTAATGGTACTTAATGGTGTAGATACTAAGTCTGTAGAATATAGCTGTCATGTAAAAGACTATGATGAACTTACATTTGATGTTGATGAATACATTATCATTAATGGTAAAAAGGTAAAATCTTTAGGTTATGATCTCCTACTTCCATACATGACTATATATTTGGAAGATTTAGGTATGTTCCAAATACAAAATCCTAAAACAAGCAATGATGGAAATAGTGAAAAGAAGTCAATTACTGCATATTCTCTTGAAAAAGAATTTGAAGATAAAAACTGGTTAAATTTTAAATGCAATACAGGTGATAAAGATTCGCTTGAACAAGTTGCAGAAAATAATCTAAATGAACTCGGATATGCTAAAGAGTTTGTTACTTTTTATAATAAAAATAAACATGATTTATCATTTATTCATCTTCTATTAGAAAAACTTCCTGGATGGTCAGTCGATGATGATGATATTGATCTCGTGTTATGGACACGAAAACTTCCTGCTATTACACAAGATAATACAAATTTATATGCTCTTTGTTGTTCTTATATTGCTCCACGTATGGAGATTCTATTTTTATTCGATACAATTCATCGAAAAATCAAAGCTATTGCAAAAGAAAATCTAAATGATAAAAAATATGAATCAACAGTTTTCATCAGTTATAGAAATCTTGCTCAATCTATTGATATTGATGTTGATGAAGATTCTATCTTCACAAGATTCAATGTACGTGGAGATGATGATTTAAATGTAATTAATTGCAATTATGGCGATTATTATGTTATGAATTTGGATTACTTTATGTGTTCACCATATATGTCCGATGAATTACTTGTAAAAGTAAAGAAATGGATTAAATATAGAGATGATAACCGTAATAAATATATTGAAATTGCTAAAAATGCAGCGGACGCAAGCCAAAAAGTAAATGATATTATTTATAGAAATCCCGCAGATGATTTAGATATCAAACAATGGGATGATATGAATGAAGATGGTTTAAATGAAAGTCTTAAATATTATAATTCTCTACTAACAAGTTTACAAGTTTCTGTAGACCAAAACTGGGATGCATCGAATAATGATTTTTCAACTTATAAACCGTGGACAAAAGCAGATGGTAGTATTGACCATGACAAGTATCTTGAGAAATTAAAAGCACAAGAAAATGGATATGGTGGATATTATACCTATTATGATATTCTTCATTATATTATTCCAAATATTGAAATTGCTATCCGCAATCTCAAAAAAGTAGATGAGAAAAAAGAAGATTATGTCAAAGATTGGGAAACTAATTGGGATTTATATGGAACATCTGAATTAGATGCTTTAAATAAAAAATACACAGAAGAACTTGAAAAAGTTCAAGATTATGCAAAGCCTTGGAGTGAATTAACAGACGAAGAAAAACGAGCTAATAGTGGTAATGAAGATAGTTATAATATTTATCATAATAAATATGTAGAAATTTATGGATATATAAGTGCAAATGGTACTCTTACCGCTGCTATTGCAAAAAGAAATCAAGAAAAAGAAGAAGCACAGAAAATTCTTGATGGATATAATTCTCAAATGTCGAGCATGAAAATATCTGCAAGTATTAACAATGCAGATTATGGATTTACTGATGAAGATAAAACTGTTATATATTCACTCTTCCACGATCAAGATTATCAAAATAATAATATCGTTTCTACTTCTGTTGATACATCTGTTACAGAAATTGATAGAGAAAAGGAATTGTATGATGATGCGGTTGAGAAACTTTCAGAGGTAGCACAACCTCAATTCAAGTTTACTGTATCTTTAGATAATCTTTATAGAATCGAAGCCTTCAAGCATTGGCAAGGAGAACTTGAATTACTTAAATTTATTCGTCTAGGTATTCGTGATGATTATAGTGTGAAACTTCGTGTTACTGGAATCACATGGAATCCTTGTGATGTTACAGAAGATCTCACACTTGAATTTTCAAATATGATCACATCTCGCTCTGGAAGAACTGACCTTACAGAATTACTCGATACTGAAAATAATCGTGGTTCAAAAAATAGCATATCTTTTGGTACTGGTGATTCAGACAGTGAAAAAGAATATCTATCTTCTATGCTACAACAATTAGTCAAAATGGGAGCATTTAAAACGGCTGTTGGAAATATTGCAGGAAGTACCACAGCTAATCTCGATGAAGCTAGGATTAATACTTTAATATCTAACTTTATCAATGCCTCAAAAATTAAAGTTGATAATATTGAAGGTGATAAAGGTAGTTTCAATGAGTTCTTTACTAAATATCTTGATTCAGAAGTAATCTCTACTAATCTTATCAATGGACAAAATGGGGATTTCATTGACTTCGTAAACTCTCATTTGAACATAAAGCACATTACCACAGAGCTTTTACAAGGTGAAACTGGTGATACATTTATTGATTTTGTCCATAATGAAATGAAAACTGGAACTATTACGGCAGATCAAATCCGTAGTGAAGATGGAAAAACATTTGTTGATTTAGTAAATGGACAGATTCAAGCGGCAAAAATCACAACAGATCAAATCTCTGGTGGAGATGGAACTACGTTTATTGATTTTTTAAAGAATCAGATTTCTACTTCTGACATCACAGCAAATCAAATTAAAGGATGGGGCGATTCACAAACTTTAATTGACTTTGTAAATAATAAAATCACTACTTCTGACATATCAGCAAATAAAATCACAGGTCTAAATGATTCTAAAACATTCATCGACTTTGTAAATAATCAGATTAATACATCTGAATTAAATGCCGAAGTTGGAAATATCACTAATCTTTTATCTGGCTCTGCTGGTATTGGAGATTTACAGGCAATACATCTTACGGCTGCAAATGCGGTAATTGATGAAGCTGTGATTAAAAATATTATTGCTGCAAAAATTTCTGTAGCAGATTTAATGGCTCATACTGCTTCTGCTGAGTTAATCACTCTCATATCTCAGGATGGGAAACCTTCAATCGCTTTTAAAAATAGTACACAACAGTTTTATGATTCAAATGGAAACGTCAGAGTTCAAATCGGACAAGATGCCACAGGAGCATTTACATTTTCTCTCTTTGATGAAACTGGAACTGGCGTATTAATAGACAGTGAAACAGGTGTCCATGCTGGCGCAATCGCTGACGGATTAATCGTAAATGATATGATTCAAAGCGGAACTGTTTCAAAAGATAAACTCAGTTTTCCTATTGTTGAAACAGACGAGAATGGTAAGATTTCTATTACGAATATTCTTGACGGAAAAGGAAATGAATTTGGCGTATCCTATACAGAATATCAAGAAAGCGTTGCAACTGAATTATCAAGTATAAATAGTAATTTAAGCGGAGTATCTTCTACTGTAAGCAAAATAGATAAATCTATTACAGACAAAATTTGGGAATCGGATATTACGACAAAGATAAATGACTATGATCAAACAACCGTTAAAGATATTAGAGATAGAACTACTTTTGTTGAAAAGAATATTACGGGTATAAATTCTACCGTTAAAGATATGCAGACGACACTTGAAAGTAAAGCTGACGGAACTACTGTCCAATCACTTACAACTCGTGTATCAAGGGCAGAACAAGATATGAGTGGATTCAAACAAACCGTTGAATCAACTTATTCTACAAAATCGGAAACAGAATTGGTAAACAATTACACTAAAACATCTTTTGAACAGCTATCAGATAAATTCTCATGGTTAGTGGATGGAACATCATCTTCTACTTCTCTCACACTTACGGATAGTTTGGTATCTGCAATCACGAATCAGTTTGTTATTAAATCACCAGATGGCACTTCTACCATTATCGAAGGCGGAAAAATCAAAACAGGTGCAATTACAACCGATATGCTCTCTTCTTCTGTAATCAAATCAAATAACTATATAGCAGGTACATATGTAGATGGGGCAGGTTATTCTTCTCTTGGGACATTTATTGACCTTGAGAATGGTATGATTCATACACCTGGGTTCTATACAGATACAATCGGAAATGCATATTTCAATGGTACAATCAACGCATTAGATGGATGGTTTGGAACAGAGCAACATAATTGGTATATTGGAACAACTATCATTACAGACATAATGAACAATGATGGTGCGCTGACTGGCGATGAATATTCTTATTTGAAAGCTACTGAAAATGCTGCGATTGTAGTGAATGAATGGCATTTACAAAGTCAGAACGATAATATGAGCCTTCAATCTGGCTTGACTACTCTTAATAATGGTAAGTTTGTACTCAATCCACAGGATAATAAATATTATGATTTTGGTATCGTAAAACCAGATATGGGTAAAAATGCAAAATCGTATAATAAGAAATTCTTATATATTAGACGAGCAGATACACCTACCACTCACCCTCAAGATTGGGAATATTTATTTCACGTGGATTATGATGGTTCTATTTGGTATAAAAATCAAAATGTTGCTGGTGGAAATGTTTTTCTATCTACTACAGGTGGAACTATCAAAGGTGATTTAACAGTTACAGGAACATTAAATGCAACGGCAAATCAAGCGAAAAAAGTAGTAAATGCTTTGAGCATCAATGGAAAAGCTTATGATGGTTCAGCGGCAATTAATGTTGGTTCTATATCTATTGCACATGGCGGTACAGGTGGAGCTACTGTCAATGAAGCAAGAGCAAATTTAGGAGTGCTAGGAGCAAATAATAAAAATGGTTATTATGGATTGGCTTGTCCAAATGGAAATGATACAGATTGGATAAGATCAACTGTAAATGGTTTGATTCCTTATCAGTCTGGAAATGCTGGTGATGGTCATAGTTCTCTTGGTACTAGCACGTGGTATTTTTCAGAAGCTTATGTTGATTTTATTCATGGTTCTTTAAAAGGAACTGCTGATAGAGCTGTTTGTGATGATGAAGGAAATAAGATTTCTTCAACATATTTAAAAGCAACATCTACAGAATTTGATTCGATTACTGTTGGTAATATGATTGTAAATGGTACAGCAAGATTCGTAAATGGTTTAATGGGAACATTAACAGGTAATGTTATTGGTAATGTTTCAGGTAGCGCAAGTTATGCGACATCTTCTGATACTGCAAACTACATTAATCTTGTTGCAACTAATGAGATTCGTTTTTATAAAAACCAATTCAAAGGAGGGACTGTACATTTTAATTATAGATGGGCTGATGGTTCTACTTCTCCTTTGATTACAGAATACAGATTCAACAATGGTAATGGATCTCCAACTCAAGTTACGGCATCTCAGTTTAATGGTAATTTAAATGGTATTGCGACTAGAACTACTCTGTTAAATCCTGTTACAACATCTGATACTTTTACAACTGGCACTAGCACATGGCGTAATGGAATAACTGATGGATATGTAGTATGGGGACAATGGTGGAAAGACACTAGCTTCACAAATGATACTGGTGATTTAACTATCTGGATTAGAAAAGAAGGTGCTGTTACTACTGCAAATATGACTATTGATGGTACTATTTATGCAGTAGGAGGATTTAATGGTAACGCTACATCCGCAACCAAACTTCAAACAGCACGTAAAATTGGTAACGCTTCTTTTGATGGCACAGCAGATATTAGCTTATCTTCCATTGGTGCAGCTTCAAGTGGACATACTCATAATTATGCTTCAACATTGAGTTTAAATGGAACGAATTTTACTGTTACATCAAATAAAATCACAGTAAGTAGAGAACAACTATTAACTGCTATAGGTGAAGTAACTAAGACAGCAAACGGATATATGTCTGCTGCGGATAAAGCTAAACTTGATAATATCAATATATCAGATATTGGTACAGTTGGTGCAAACAGTATTAAAGGTAGTGGATATATTAATGTATCTATTTTAAAAGGTGTTGCTACTATTTCACATGGTACTTCTGGTGTTACAGCAGGAACTTATGGTGCTGATTCTACAAACAATTTTACGATTCCTAAGATTGTAGTTGATTCTACTGGTCATATTACAAGCGCAAGTGCTTATAGTGTTACTGCGGCTAATATAGTAAGCAAATTAGGAACTACAGCAGTAAACAGAGCTACAGCAGATTCAGATGGAAATGCAATTAATTCCACTTACTTAAAACGCTCTGGTGGGACAATGGATGGAACAGCGTTCATTGAATGGGCTGATTCTGGGAATTGGAATAATAGTAATAAAAATGTTACATTTCCTGTAAATCGTGGCGGTTTACAATGGTATGGGCAGAGTGATTATGTGAAATTTTTTACTCAAGAAACAGCCTATGATAATCTTGAATTAATATTGCAATTTGGAGACGATAACTCAAATGGATTAAGTATCAGAAATGGCGCAGGAAATGAAACTGCGAGAATCACTTCAACTGGTGTATTTACTGGAACATTTTCTGGTAATGCTAGTTCAGCAACTCAATTAGAAACTAGCAGATATATTTTCGGTAAATTGTTTAATGGAACAAGTGATGTAGCAGGACAAGCAATGGTTTATGGTTGGTACAATTCTAATGCAGGAAACCGATATGCTAGTGGAGGATTACAAATTCGTGAAAATAATTGTGTGCAAAATAAACAATCTGATATAGCATACGCTCCTTCAATAGGATTCCATTGGTCTAATAAAATTGCAGCAACATTATTGTTTCACTCAGATGGAAACTTCTATTTTAGAAAACAAAATTTCACTGATAGAGCAACAATAGATGCCAACTTAAATGCCGGAAGTATTTCAACCACCACAGCCAATATTTATGGTACAGCGACATTTACAAATATGTCTGTTCATAATGGTGGAATAAAATCTGGTTTACTTCATCTTCAAGGCACTACATCTGCGTCTATTGCTTATGGCGCAACAAATCCTAAAATAAGATTTGTGGATTCTGATGGAAGTCAGATTGTAGACCTTATGTATAATGATTATGATTCCGTAAGAAAGCCTGCGGGATTAGCAATGAGAGGAAATCAAGGTAATGAATATTTTGATGTACCTCATTTATATGCTAATCAAGTACATGTTGATAATCATTGTGCTTTACAATATGACAGTTCAAATCAATGTCTGAACTTCGTATTCTCATAATACAGGGAAGATAGGCTATGACACCTATCTTCTCTCTCGAAAAAAAGAAAGGAGGGATTGTTTGGGATTACAAGTATGGATGCCTATGATTGGAAATATTAATAATCAAGGGCTAAGTAATTTATCAAATCTTTCTGGAAAATATGTACAAGGAACATGTAGTACTTTTGGAAAGTGTTTAAATGTCCCCAATTCTTCACTTATTAGTTTTACATCAGATGGATTAGTTAATGCTAAAAAATTCAGTGTGTGTTTCTGGACATTGGCTGATAATAGCACAAAAGCTGACTGGAATCAAATGTTGAAGCTAGGTGATAAAAAGACTGATGGTTCTGATGGAAGTTATTTTCGTTTTGAATCGTGTAAAACTTATCCTCGTGCATGTTCTTTTCATAATAATGATAAAAATGCAATCACTGGTGGAAGTAGAATTTTAGGTTCTTCAAATGGTACATGGTATCATGTTTGTGTTACATATGACGGCACAGAACTTAAATCATATACTAATGGAAATTTAATTGGAACGGACGTAGGTAATGGTGGTTATCTCACAGGTTATGTTCAAATTGGTAGTGCAAATTATTTTGGTTTAATGAACGATCTTCGTATATATGATGAAGTTATTTCACAAAAGCAAATAAGAGGTATTTATAATTTGCAAATCATTCATTATCCATTGAACAACATCTATGAAGTCGGAATTACAAATAAATATTTTGGTGATGCTGCGGAAGGTGATTTGGGATGCGGTGATTATATTACCAGAACAAAACTTTCAAATGAACGTGGATATAAATACAAATTATCCTATACAGGTACAGGAAAAAATCTGTGGACTGCTTTGAAGATAGGAAGTCATTTTTCTTTTACTGCAGGAAGGACATATTATTATTCATGTAAAGTACGTTGTCATTCTAAGTCTAATACTCAATTATTTTTAAGAGCTGCTAGATGTGTTAATGATTGGGGGACAACTATGGTAGATACTTTAAATACGGATGGACAATGGCATGAATATACTGTTTCTCAAACTATAAATGCAAATTTTGATATGTCGGGTACTACTGTTACGTGTAATCCGTGGGTAGAATTTTATACCAATAATATGAGTACCAGTGGAATGTCTTATACTTTTGATGTAGATATAAAAGATATTCAAGTAACAGAAGGACAAAAATATTCGTTTATCGCAAATGAAATGGTAACTTCTTCTGTATCGGACATATCTGGATATTCTAACAACGCATCGGTTGGTATTGGCGTTCAATACTCTGTATCTAATACATCATTAAATATTTTAGATGATTCTGTAAGTGTAAATGATACTACTCTTTCTGTACAAAATGCGAGTGTTACTGATACAACTTTATCATTGGCTTCTAACAACGCATCCGTTGGTATTGGCGTTCAATCTCCACGTTATGACGCATGCTATTATTTTTCTGCAAAATCATATCTTAAATTTCCAAATCCAATTTATGCTAAAAAGACAATTTGGGGGCTAACTATTAATATGTGGGTAAGGCTCGATAGCGGATGTGGTGAATATGCTACTATCCTATCAGGTCTAAATAATCCTCCAAGTAATTTCCCCTGGATATGCGTAAATACAGAAAGTTCAGGTCTTTGGAGCTATATAGGGAGTAATGCACCTCAGTATGGACGAGGAATGTCAAATGAACTTTTATCATTAAATACATGGTATATGATCACATATGTTTTTAATAGCGGAAGTGTTTACTGGTATCTTAATGGTACAAGAAAAGGTGATATTACAAAATATACTACATTAAATTATATCAATGCAGATATGGAATATTTAGCATTGGGAAACTCTTATTCAGGAACACAATGGAATACAAATTTCTGTGGATGGATTTCTGATTTTAGAATGTTTACTACGGTACTTAATGCAGACGATGTTAAGGCATTGTATCAAATTTCAGCATCTATCACTTCGACTGGACAAGTTATGTTGGCGGGTGAGGTGGTTGAATCATGACAACGATTAAAAAGAATGGAAATGCTATTGTTCCAAATTTGTATGAGTGCAAAGCGATGTCTATTTTTGTTGATGGAAATGGAATGGCTTTACAAAATAGTATTACTTATACACCAAATACAGGATTAAATTCGTGTATGCCTGAACGTGTCGTAACAGTAACTCCAAATGTAAAATATTACATTGAATGTACTCTTACATGGAATGGATTTACAAAGACAAACTCTGGTGGAACTTTTGATATGTGGTTTCAAGGTACTCAAAATGATGGATGGACAACGGGAAATCCTGTCATGGGTGCGCTAAATGATGTAAAACGACCACGTGATGTTGTATTAAGTAAGACTACAGGCGTTTATACATATAAAACCACATTTACATCTACAAGCACATCTATAACGAAATTCGGAATAAGTATGAGAAGTGATTATTCCAATGGAACTGCGTGGGTAACACTCAGCGATATATTGATTGTTCCAGAAAAATATTATATTGACCTCTTATCTTCTAATTCTGTAAAGACTAAATTCCACAATACTTATATAAGTTGCAACGAAATTATTGAGAATTAAAAAGGAGAAAATATGGCATTATTTAAAGTAAAAGTAACAAAAAAAGAAAGTGGTGAAGAAGTTGAATATCGACTTTATGAGTGGAATCCTTCTATGTTTCAAACAAATGCCACTTTGAAACTTATTACATCGGACTATCAATCTGTAAAAACAGATTTTAATGATATTGAAAAATTAGATATTTATGCAGGAGAAAATTTCTTAGCCGCATTTACAGCATATGATAGTTTCTCTTCTGCTATGGCTTTTAGTTCACAATTTTATGAGCCTGAAAGTCGTTTTGTTGACGTTATCGAAATCAATCTAACAAAAGCTGATTTAGTGAATCAAGTGCAAAAACTTGATGCTAAAATCAATCCTGTAGTAAATCCAGATGAGATGGATTTAGAAGAATATAAAAGATATATCCATAATCAAGTATCTCAATCTGCTCAAGCGGATATTTTTAATGGACAGGACGTTGTTATGTCAGATGGAAGCACAGGACATTTCACGTTCACTCTCGAAGATCAAAGTAATACTGCTTCTGCAATGGCATCAGTTAGAGAATTGTTAGGACAGGGTGTTCCTATTGAACAACTTTCAGTTCCGTATCATTCATCTGGAAATCCATGCGAAATGTATTCAGTAATAGATTTTACAAATATCTATACGACATTATATCTTCATTCTACTTATGTACAAACATATTGTAATGCCATCAATATGCTAATCAAGGTATGTGAATCTAAAGAAGAACTTACAAAAATTACATATGGAATGGAACTTCCAGAAGAATCTATGAATCGTGTAAATGAAATCGTAGCATCTTCCAAAGCATTTATGATGAAGATTGTAGAACCATATCTTCCAAAAACTGATACAGATGCAACTGGCAAGGATGAATCTAGTAAAAATAATACTACAAAAGATAATGTGAATACAGATTCTTCAACGGAATCATCATCTGAAACAAAGAACAACTAATCAAAAGAATGAATTAATTTAAAGGAGATTTTAATATGAGTAATTTCAAGAAAATGACACTAAAGAATGTAGAACTTATCAATATTTATGCGTATATCAATCGTACAGAAAAAGTAATTGATAAAAAAGGAAATGTTGAAAAAGACGAAAATGGCAATGAGAAAACATACTCTCCTACTCTTGAACTTATCAAGAATTTTAATACAAAAGCAAAGTGGGCGTTTCGTGTAAATCTCAAAAAGATTGAAGAAGCTAATAAACTTTATGAAGAGGCACTCAGAGAATTTCAGTCCGAATATGCTGATGATGAACACTCTACAGAAGAGGTTATGAAAGATGAAAAAGGTAATCCTGTAAAGAATGAACAAGGTGAAGAGATTAAGACAAGAACTGTTAAAAAGGAATATTTTGATGAGTTCCAGAATAAATACCAGGAACTTTTAGTACAAGAAAACGAGATCAATTTCAAGCTTATCACTATTGATGATATTGAAGATGCAAACCCATCTTTTGCAGACCTTGAAATGCTATCATTTATGATTGATGATGAGGACGAATAATATCGTCCTCTTTTTTGAAAGGAGGAACGAGTTATTTGGCTCAATTAAATAATTTGATCGTGACAGGTAGTTCACGATTTTTGAATAAGGTTTATTTTAGCAACGGTGGTACATTTAATGGAAACATAAACATAAATAACGGTGAATTACAAATATATGGTAAAACCGCATTAATGGGATATGATGGTTGGCTTCGTATTAATGAACCAAAACATTTTACATCGGGTATTTATTGTGGCAATGGAACATTGAGAACTGATGGAGAATTTCAAGTTGGAGATGGTGGAAATTACTTTAAAGCAAATAGTTCTGCTATCACTTGTAATAAATCATTGATAGCAAATGCGGGTGTTGATTTTAGATATGGAGCTTCAATTAGAAATGCAGGTTTGGAATTATATTTTTCAACTCCATTTATAGATTTTCATTTTGATAACAGCAATAATGATTATACTTCGAGAATTATTGAAGGTAATAAGGGTGTTCTAAATATCAATGGAGTAACTTGCTCAAGTTCAAACTTAGCTGCAAACAATGTTAGTGCAACAAACGTCAATGTTTCTTCACGTATCAATGCAGATGCTGCAACAGCTATATTTAATAATGTCTATGTTAAAGATGAACTTCGCAGTACAACATGGGCGATTGATAATATTACAAATCTAGGTTCTACATTCTATGTATCTCCATGTATTATATTTACAAATCCAAGTGTATATATTAATTCAAAATCTGGCACTACTGTTACTCTTACTATTACTGATAACAATATTATAAGTTCTACTATTGGAGGTCAAACATGGACTTCTGGCAGTAAGATTAAACTTATGGGACGTATTAATACATCAGTTCTTGGTGTAGTAAATGGTACAATGGCAAGACAATTAAATACTACTACTGCTAAAACAGCATACATCACATTAAATTTTGCGACTACTGACGATTGTGCAGGAATTGAGCAAGGTAAGACTTATTCTGGTTCGGCTGTTGGTGATTTAAAAATGATGATGTATGAAGTTAATCTTAATGTTAATGGTACAACTAAAAACAGACCTGTAGGAATCAGAATGTCGTCTTATAATGAAGATAAGAAATCAAGTATTGATATTTATAATGGTACTGTTGATGATGGTAAGCCTATTGTGCGAATGGGATATTTAGGTGGACTTCCTGCTGTTAATGGAGAAAATCCTACTGGATATGGATTCTATGCTGTAGGCAATGCTTTCTTTAGTGGTAGGATTGTAAGTGGTTCTGGTAAGATTGGTAACTGGAATATTGGTACTGACTCTCTTTATGTTCCTAATAAAACTGGCATATCTTCAAATACTGGTAAATTTGCATTTTGGGCTGGTGAAAGTAACAGTAAGAATGGCGCAAGTGATACAAACGCTGTATTTAGAGTTGGACATAATGGTGTATTAATTGCTACAAACGCAACCATTACTGGTAGCATTACTGCAACTTCTGGTGCTATTGGTTCATTTACATTAGATTCCACTTATCTTCAATCATCAGATAAAACTGTAGGATTGAGTGCTACGGCATCTGACTGGGCTTTCTGGGCTGGTGGTGCAAACACAAATAATGCTAAATTTAGAGTTAATCATGCAGGACAATTATGGGCTACAAGTGCAACAATTACTGGTAACATCACTGCTACGAGTGGTAGGATTGGTAACTGTAGTATTGAAAATGGAACGCTAAGTATTACTAACGCTAATTCTACTTATGCAGTATTTGAGGGTAATGAAAAAACTAATGGTTATTTTCATATCGCAACTATAAAAATTACTGGCAGTTACACTGATAGAGCTATGGTAATTGGAGCACAATCAAGAGGATATGGGTATTCTGAAATTAACGTACAATTTATAAATGAAAATAGTGCCGATCCAGGACTAAATTTCTTTAATCAAACTGGACGTGGCGATTGGTATATAAAGAAAACCGCTACAAGCACATGGAATATATATTGTAAAAAATCAGAAGATTATGGATATACAAGGATTCTTAAATATATAGATTCACCAAATGTAACATTAACGTGGGGTTCTGGAAATGCAGATTTGCCTGCAAGTTCTACTAGGGCAACGCAATTGGCTGGATCTTCTGCTTGGTGTTATAACAATGACTCTACATATATTAATGGTGGAAATATTTATACAGGTACAGTCACAGCAAATGCTATTGCATCAAATGCCATTACAGCAGATAAGATTAGTGCAAATGCTATTACAGCAGCTAAAATTAAATCTGGTGAAGTTACATCGGATAAAATTGCAACAGGTGCGATTACATCAACTAAGATCAACGTATCTCAATTATCTGCTATTTCTGCTAATCTTGGTAGTATAACAGGTGGTTCAATTAATATTGGAAATGGAAAGTTTAAAGTTGATTCTAGTGGTAATTTTACTGCCACGAATGGCAGTCTTACTGGAACAGTTAATGCTACTACTATGAGAGCAAAACAAAAATATTCTATTTACGATAGCTCATTTAATGCATATCAAGACGTTATACAATGGTTTGGATCTTCTTTGAGTATTGGACTTACAGGAGGCGATGATAATGGCACTTTAATTATGGCTGGTACTTATTTTGACTTTTTAGATTACAATATAGCTTGTCATGGAAACTTGAATATTGTTGAGGATGGAAATCTATCTGTTGCCAAAACAACAACAACTGGTTCATTATCAGTTAGTAATACTTCAACATTCAAAGGAACAGCAACTTTCAAAAGCACTTCGACATTTAGTGGAACAGCAACATTTACTGGATCTTTAAAAGCAGGGTCTTTTACCTTTAGAGATTATAGCGAAATTGATGATAATAATATTATATACAGAAGACCCGTTGCTTCGGCAGGATCAGATAAATCTAGGGTTGCGATTTTACAAGGAAGTTCTAATAATAAAATTATCATAAAAGCACAATATAACTCTACAAGTTTTGCTAATGCAACGTTTACTGGCTCAAGTTCAGACATACGATTAAAAAGAGATATAAAAGATTCTTCTGTTAATGCTTTATCAAAAATTATGCAAATGCAAATCAGAGAATTTAATTGGAAGCAAACAGGAATACATCAAGAATTAGGATGCGTTGCGGATGAATTAGAGTTAATCGATCCTCTTCTTACTACTGGTGGCGGATATGATAAAGATGGTACTATGAATATTAAATCTATTGATACTCTATTATTGAGTGAATATGCAATTAAAGGTATTCAGGAATTATACAAACAAAACAAACAGCAACAAAAAAGAATTGAATATCTGGAATCACAGTTAAATAATAAATAAAAAACAAAAGGCAATAAACCATATTAAAGTCTATTGCCTTTAGAAATCTATTTCACACTTATCTTACATTTTATGTATTTAGAACCACTTTTAATTGTGATATATGCAGTTCCTTTCTTTCTTGCAGTGATCAAACCTTTACTATTTACCGCTACAACTTTTTTATTGTTTGAAGAATAGGTTATTTTGTCTTTGCTATATGACGGAGAAATCTTTGGTTTTAAAGCATATTTTTTACTTACTTTGATTGTGATATTCTTTTTTACTCCGTAGATTTTTTGTGTTTTTGCGGATTTAACAATTAAATTTATTTTTGTTTTTAATCCACTATTCAATGTTAATTCAATAGTATATTGTCCAATTTTATTATATGGTTTTATTGTAATTGTATCAAGCGATTTACCTTTCTTAATATTATATAAACCAAGATTTAGATTTCCTCTTTTACGATATATATTATCTCCATTTGCATGAGTAACCTTGATGGTTTTTGTTTGATTTGCATATGCATACATAGTAACATTTGTAGTGGATGCTTTACAATATGGCTTGACAGGATTTAACACTTTTCCACTTATCACAGTTCCACAAATTCTACATTTTTGACAATTTGAATAACCACAATCTTTATATGTTGGTTCTTTGTATTTTATAGTATCAATTCTATGCTTTCCGTTTTTACAATCTTCGCAGAATGTTATGGTGGTATTCGATATCTTTAATATACTTTTATTTTGGGTGGTATTAGCATATTCAAAACTGTTTAATAAAGCATCATAAAAATACTCAAAATGATATACTCCCTCTGGTCTAGCTGATACAAACGTATTATTTGATGTATTATTTGGTTCACTCTCTATTATGTCAGTTTTTGGATTATAAAATAAATAAGCTGTCACATATGAGTTATTGTGTTGATAGGCAATTTTACCAACATATGTTTTCTTATCAGGATCAGAATTATCATACGTTCTATTAGCAATTTTAAAACTAATGTTCAATCTATCTCCATATCCCAAAATTGAATCATTATTGATTTTAAAATCTGTGATAATAGGAGGTTGTGACTTCACCTGATCTTCCTCAATATACTTTCCCTCTTCTGCTGTCCCATTAGAAAAATCACAAGCTGAAACTTTTCCTGCTGTCAATACCATACACAATAATAGAACTGCCATTAATACAATACATGGTATAAAATGAATACCTATTTTCTTTTTCATTCTCTATACCTCCCATAGTTTGATAACTTCATTTTACTCTCTTATGTCTAATGTTGCAATCAAAATCGAGATATAGAGAAAAGTTAGGAGGTGAAAATTGAAAACATTGCGTAATTTTATGAAATATCTTTTACTATTTACATTCTCTGGATATGTTTACGTGTGTTTAGAGCTTATCTTTCGAGGACGTTCCGACATTACTATGATGTTCTGTGCATCAATTTGTGCCATTCCAATGATTATTTTAAACAATATTTTTTCCTATGAAACTGATATTTCATTACAAATAGGAATCTGTGCAGTTTTTGCAACTTTAATCGAATATATGTTTGGATTGATTTTTAATCAAGATTATCACATTTGGGATTATAGAAATATGCCTTTTAATATTGACGGGCAAATCTGTTTGCCGTTTACTTTTCTATGGGCGTTTATCGCTGCTATTATCATTCCATTAATGGACTGGATTGACCATTACGTATTTGATTATCTTCCAGATATAAAGCCTTATTATAAATTGTTTGGTAGAGTTATTTGGAAAATGAAATAATTAACCTTGATTGATAATGAACCATTTGTGTTTATCCGTCTTATAAAGCAATCCTATTGTTCTAACAGCATTATCATATTCAATCATGTATTCGCAAGAAAATATAATATCGTGCATTTGAGAAATGCACATTTTTGTTGACACCTGTATTCTCTCGTTTTTGTATCTGAAATAAAGAGGTTTGATATTTCCCTCTGAGTCAAAAGATGCAATCACAGCCACAGGTGTTAATTTTTTGTAACTCATAAAAATCTCCTATCTAAAACTTATGTTCGGTATTATACACTATTTTAATCAGAACGTCAATTCGAGATAGGTCATCAATATAAAATAGGAGGTCTACATATGGCTGTTATTGATCATATTACAACGAATAATTCAGCAACATATGAAATTCAAGATACTGTTGCTCGTACAAAATCAAATAATTTAGAGTCAACAAACTATACGGATATCGGGGGGGGTTCGCAGATGGCAATACTCTCCTAGTCAAAACTGATAATGGAATGAAAAAAGGATTTCTTAACAATTTTGCAAATTGGATTTTAGATAAACTTGCTACAAAAGTATACAATCAGTTAGCCACATCAAACAAAACTATGATTGGAGCGCTTAATGAATTAAGTAGTAACATGATAAGGAGGAACACAATGAAAATGGCTATGGCAATAGAAATCAAAGAGTTATACAAAAGATGTGGTGTGGAATATGGTAGAGATTGTAATGTAAGGAAGGAAATTCACCAGGGGAATTTGAACAATGTTTTGAATGCAAACTTTTCTAGTGTTTATGGTAAGAGTGTTCCAAATAATTTTAGTAATATGACGATAGTAAAGTAAATGACAGGGAGCAGTCTTTTCAAAGAATGTTTTTTCTTAATATTTTCAATGTAAAATAGAATATCGAAATAGACAAAAAGCACTCAACGCCTTAATTGGTATTGGGTGCTTTTTAGTGTTTTACTCTTCTGTATAATCATTTGAGTTATTATTTTTGCTTTCGGTTGAGGAATGTGAAAATTCTCGTAGAAAGTTTAAATCAGGTATTTTTAAATGCCTTAATGATAATGTTGGGGGCACATAAGCACCTTCAGGGGTTAAGCCAGATGCCTCTAGTTCGCTATCGTTTGGTTCATGGCACTGGGGTAATAATCGTTTATCAAGCCGCATTAAGGCATAATCCATAACATCTTCGATTAGTTCATCTAATAGGTTACTTGGACAATAAAATAATTTGTTTTGAGGACTCTTTATGATAAATCCCTTGTTTAGTCTCATTGGGATATTAAGCATATCTATTCCAGAAGCTTCGTCTTCATTTTCTGGTATTCCATTTAGTTCATTAAGGATAATGTAATTGTTCCAAATATTCCATATATCAGAAAGAGAAATTATCAATAACAAACAATAATTTTTTGATATATGGAGAGATGATTATATGGAAAATTTCGCAAATGAATTTGTAGCAAAACTAGATGGTAAGTTATCACCTGAACAATTAAAGACTGTTTTGACTGAACTTGAAATGTTTTCGGCAGGATTTGATATTGAAAAGAAGTCAACTGAAATTGTCCCTTATGAAAATTGCATACCCGAATGTTATAAAATTTATTTGGTTTCTAAAAAGATTGAAGGGATGTCACCAAAATCATTATTGACGTATAAATGCAATCTCGATGATTTCTTTCGCACTGTAAGCAAACCTTTGGAACAAATAACAACAAATGATATTCGTATATATCTGTATAAGTTATCTGAGAAAGGCAATAGTAATCGTACTATAGATGGTAAAAGATTAATCATTCATACTTTCATGGATTGGTGTGTTAAGGAGGATTATCTTATGCGAAATCCTTGTAGCCGTATTAATCCCATAAAGTTTGAAGTAAAACCGAGAGAACCATTAAATGATATTGAGCTTGAACTTGTAAGAGATGCCTGTAAAGATTATCGAGAAAAAGCCTTGATAGAATTATTTTATAGCACAGGTTGTCGTGTATCTGAAATGGTTGTTTTAAAGAAATCAGATATAGATTTCCAAACAAAAGAAGTACATCTTTTTGGGAAAGGAAGTAAACATCGTATATCATACATAAATGCTAGAGCCGAAGTTGCACTTAAAAAGTATTGGGCTTCAATGGAAGTGGATATTGACAGTGTGATATCAACAATCAGAAAGCCTTATAGAGGTGTAACTAAAACTCAGATTGAGCAGATCGTAAGAAAAATAGGTGAACGTTCCGGCATAGGAAGAAATCTATATCCACATCTCATAAGACATACAACTGCAACTATGAGTCTTGAGCGAGGAATGAACGTTACCGAGCTTCAAAAAATGTTGGGGCATGAAAAACTAGATACTACTATGATTTATGCTAAAGTTTCTCAAGAATCATTAAGATATAATCATCGTAAATACGTAATATAAATTCATCAATTATTTGATATTGTTTTGAGAATATATCCCTCTTGTGTTATGATTATATATAAATATAACGTCAAGGAGGGAACGCATATGGATAAAACTGTGAAGATTTTGCGAAAATGTCACCTTAATTCAAAATATAAAGGATATCTTTATATTCAAGACAGCGTAGATATTATAATTAGTTGTATTGAAAATGACAAAACAACATACATAACAAAAGATATTTATCCTGTCATTGCACATATGTATAATTCAACCATATCTAGCGTTGAAGCTGCAATTCGTCGTGCAATATACAGATGTTGGAATGACAATAAATCATATGTATGTGAAATCCTGGGATATGATGCTTCAAAATGTCCTAGCAATGCAGAGTTCCTAAATGCTCTTGCGTTATATTCTAACTATGATGATTAAACGAAATATTTTCTCTATAATATGAAAGTAAAATGTAAAACAAAATAAGATTTTTTAAGAGAGTCTTGAGTTATATCAAGGCTCTTTATTTTTATGTAAAGGAGGTTGCCTTAATATATGGCTGAAATTAAAGGAATTGATGTTTCTGCAAATCAAGGAAACATAAATTGGAAAACAGTAGCTAATTATGGAATGGGCTTTGCTATTCTCAGAATTACAGAAAAAGGGAATGTGATTGATCCTACTTTTGAAAGAAATTATAAAGGATGCATTGATAACAAAATTCCTGTTGGAGTTTATAAATATAGCTATGCTACTTCTATCGGGCAGATTAAAACAGAAGCAAATATAGTTATAAAAACTCTTAATAAAAGAAAGCTTGATTATCCTGTTTTTTTGGATATGGAAAATGAATGTCAAGAAAACATACCAAAAAGTACAATGATGCAAATGATTAATGCATTTAGAGCAATTATTATTAAAGCTGGCTATAAGTTTGGAATTTATTGTGGTTATTCTTGGTATCAAAATAAGTTGCCAGATGGTGCTAAAAAATACGATTGTTGGGTTGCTAACTATCCAAAACCTCAATTAGATAATGGAACATTGCAGGAAAGATTAAGAATTCCTGCTTCTACTGGCGTTATTGGTTGGCAATATAGCCCGAAAAGTACCATACCTGGTATCCCAACAAAAGTTGACCGTAGTGTGTTCTATAAAGACTATTCTAAAACTTCTACAAACGCATCTAATAACAATTCAAATAAAACACCACAAGGAGGTGATAATATGTCAAATAATATTGTACAAAATGTAATTAATGATGCAGTTTCTTTTGCTATAGGAATCGCAAATGACAATTCGCATGGTTATAGTCAAGCAGTAAGAAGTCTATATAATATCACAGTTCCTAAGTCATTCGACTGTTCTTCTCTTTGCTGTACATCCTATTATTATGCGTTCTTAAAAAATGGATTAACAGAGCAAGCCAACTATCTTAAATCGCATTGTTCTTATACGGGAAATATGCTTAATATGCTTAATGTAGGATTTGAGATTGTAGCAAGAAATCAAACTGCTCATGCTCAAATGCAGAAAGGCGATCTTGAGTTAAATGAAAATTATCACGTTGCTATGGCAATAGATAGAGATAATATTGTACATGCTCGTTCATCAGAAGGTACGACAAATACTATTGATGATTCTGGTAATGAGATTAGAACTCAACCTTGGTACAATTATTCTCATGGATGGACACATCGCCTTCGTTTTACAGGCAAAGGGCTTAATCTTAATTCTTCTACAAATACTTCCACAACTGTCACAAAAAACTGGATTGAGTATGGTGATAAAGGAAATAATGTCAAAACTCTTCAAACAAAACTAAATAAAGTTGGATATAAGCTTGAAGTCGATGGTATTTGTGGTAATGAAACTGTAGCAGCGATTAAAGACTTCCAGAAGAAATATAATCTTGCTGTTGATGGACAGGCAGGTAAGAACACTATTACTAAGCTCGATTCTGTAATTGCCGCAAAGGAGAATAAGAACTTTAAAGCATTTGTTGGTGCATGTACAACAGATGGAACATCCGTATATCAAAAAGCAACTGGTGATACTGCTCTTGCTACATATCCGATGCTTAATCGAGGAAATCTTGTTGATGTTATTGGAATGTCTGGATCACGGTATAAGATTAAAATTGCAAATGCTTACACAGGTTATATTGATAAAACAAAGATTACAACCCCTGATAAACTGACTAAATCTGAATATCCATATGTCGGAAAATGTACGGGAAACGATGTGGCTGTACGTAAAGATGCAGGAACTTCTTATACAAAAATTTCTGGCTATCCAACGCTCAATAAAGATAACAAAGTTGATGTTCTTGGAAGTAAAAAAGACAGTTCTGGAAACGAATGGAAACAGGTAAGAATTGCAAATAAATATGTTGGTTATGTATTCGGTAAATACATTACCAAAGCGTAGAAAGGATGAGTGTAGTTGAAAAATGGGGGCTGTAGATGCTTTAAAAGGGATTCATGAGATTGGAGTATATAACGCTCTAATCTCTTTTATTTTGGTAATAATTCTTTTCATTACGTTTTTAGAATTATTGCAAAAAATTAAATCTATTATGGGTATTAAATTCAAAGGAGATTTAGAAAAAGAAACGTTAGATCATAAATTAATAGAGCTTGAAAGTAAGATTCAAATTCAAGAAGATGGAATTGATAAAAAAGCTAAAGATTTATATAAGACACAACAAGAATATCATGGACAATCCATTGCGATTAGGAATGAATTAAAAACTAATCAAGACAATCTAAGCAATCAAATAACAGAGTTGTCGGATATGATGAAAGAATATATCAATTTACAAAACAATTGTACAATCGCATCTTTTAGAAGTTCATTATGGAGAATGCATAAAGATTTTGTTTCTCAAGGATTTGTAACACCTGATGGATTAAAAACATTTTTAGAGATGGGGAAACTTTACGAGCATTGCGGAGGAAATGATATATACCATTCAAAACTACTGCCAGAAGTTGAAGCGTTAGAAATACGTTATCCAGATGGTAGTATTTACAACAAAAACATTTAAAGGAGGATTTTTTATTATGAGTAAAATTAACTGGACTGTAAGAGCAAAAAACAAAGCATTTTGGGTAGCACTTATTCCTGCTGTATTACTTTTAGTACAGGTTGTTGCTGCTGTATTTGGATTTACTATTGACCTTGGCGATCTTGGAAATAAACTACTTGCTGTAGTTAATGCACTTTTCGCAGTGCTTGCAATTCTTGGTGTAGTAACTGATCCTACTACTTCTGGTATTGCAGATAGCGAGCAAGCTCTTACATATACTGAGCCAAAAAAAGATAATATTGAATAATATAATTTTAGGGTATAGCTAAAATGCTATACCCTATTTTTTACGCTTAATTATAAAAGAGAGAATATAACATAACCTATATCCTCTCTTTTCACTTTCATCACAAAGGCAAATCCTGTACCTAAATTCATCGTATGATAGACTAATAATTTTCGTATTAAATCTCATCTAAGTTTCGTTTGTTTTTTATTTTTATGTGATAATCGCTATGCAATTATACTAACAGAATAGTATCCTAACGTCAAGAATTATTTGTTGAGCATAGCTTCTACATCGTCTACGCTGATTCCTTTTTCTTTCATTATAGCTACCACTCTATCAAGAGTTGCTTTATTCTTTTCTTCGGTTTCTCTACATTCTGCATCAGAAAGCCATTTATTAAGTGTACGTTTCTTTGATTTTAATTCTTTTAATTCTGTAGCTTTAATTACAATCTCTTCTTCTACTTTACTGATTTCTGTTTTTATTTCTTCTATGGAAGAATCAGATGTGATTTTTTTATTCCTTGACATACTTATTACCCCCAGATTTATTTTGTAATTATTATTATAAAT
>ERZ779850.222-NODE-222-length-74997-cov-12.613314_pt1 | contig 74997 bp, 60 predicted proteins | sample MGYA00511249_ERZ779850 | MGnify/ENA primary metagenome ERZ779850 (study PRJEB29588, sample SAMEA2162475) | human gut metagenome | biome: human gut; feature: human-associated habitat; material: faeces | place: Denmark | collected 2008/2010 ...
CTATATTTCAATAATTTCAAAGAACTATTTATCCACTTTTACGGGACAGTAATGAATAAACCTTTTCATTATTTAGATGTTTCTCTGTAATACATTTATATCCAGCTATATCCTCGATAAGATTGGAAAGCAATTTGTTGGACAGCAGTGCGAAATACGTATGAAGTCAAAATGATCAATTCTGTTTTAATTTATAATGTCAGGTTATGCGACAAGAGGGTTTACATTTTTGCCGCACGACGTACTATGTAAAATAACAAGAATAGGTTGGCACATACTAATACAATGAATATTGTGTGATATATATAATATTCTGCCTTAGTGAGCCGTCGTTCGGCAAGGTCAATCCGTTTCACAGGGAATATCCATTTGAGCAAAAAATAGTTGATTACTATGCTCGCTAACATTACTATGAACGGGGTCACCCCGCCTATTTTAAGTGTTATATATAAAAGATGTCCGCCTGTAAGTATATCTAAATTTATTTCCATTAAAGTAAACATAAAGGCTATGAATAAGAAGGTATTATAATATGCATCTTCTCTTTTTTGTTTCCATACCCAATAGTGATAACTTGAGGCGAATAATTTTATAATAAACCTTTTCATTATTTATATGTTTCAGTATTACATATATTTTTATCCTTATAGGATTATATCCGCTGCAAAAATATTACAGATGAGTGTAAAGAGAGCTGTCTCTTTGTTTCCCGAGTGTAGCATAATCTTTTATTGCTCACTTTTTGAATATATTCAAAATAGGAATTAAGTGTTTCTTGAAAATGTTGGTAAGTATCATAGTAATATTATGTATCTGTAAGTTTTTATTTAGATCTGTGGTCTGTGTCATTCTAAAGCTTTGGTGTCTTTATTCACAAGAAATTAGATATAGCAGGTCTATTTGTTTATATTGATAGTTAAAGTTATGATATTAAATTTTTGCAAATATAGCATTTATTTATAAGTGATGCAATAGTTGTAAAAAATGTTGCATACATAGATGGATGTTATAATGTTATGTTGGCTGATTTATTATTAGAAATATTATATATGAAACCTATATATGCAATTTGTATTATCTCTACAACCGTTCCCTGTATTTCTGCGGTGACATTCCTGTCCGTTTCCTGAAGAAAGTGCCGAAACTCGACGGGTTGGGGAAGTGGAAATCGTTGGCTATTTCTGCAACGGTCTTATTTGTGCTGTCGAGTAGAGACATTGCTTTGCGTGTTATTGCTTTGAACACAAGTTCCTGGACGGTGTATCCACACATCGACTTTGACAGTTCGGACAGGTATTTTGGCGAAAGAAACAGTTTGTCGGCATAGAACGTCACTCCGCGTTCAGTCATATAGTGGCGGCCGATGAGCTGAATCAGTTTGAGAAAGACCTCTGTGCGGCGTGCATTATGCGAAGCATCAGCGAAAAACTTATTGCTGAAGATTGTGCACAGACGATAGGTGAGCGACATCAGCAGCATTTTGTGTTCGCTTACGGCAAACAGATTGTCCGGCTGAGGCGTCTCGCTGCCTATCAGAGATATGTATTCAGAAATGTCGTCCTCACATCCTGTTGTCCATACGCAAGGCAGTTCCGGCGACATTTTTGCATATATTTGCACCGACTGAACCATTGTACCTATAACAAAGCGTATGGGTTCCGTTTTATAGATTATTATGCTTAATCGCAGTTGTTGTGCCCGACGTACGATGCGGAAACTGGTGCTTTCGGTTATAAATACGGTCTCGTCTTGCCTGGCAGTGTATGTGTTATCCGACAAAACGAAGTCAAAATCACCTTCATGGCAGACTATAAGTCCTATGCCGAAGTTTATGAAACCTTCGTACATGCGTTGCGGAAAGTCATATATTACTCCTCCCGACGAGCAAACGTCGGCTCTTTTGTCCATATCTTCCTGTAGTCGTGCCAGTCGTATATCGGCTTTTGTGTCAGATGTGCGGTTCATTGCGGCATGATGTTTTACATCTGCTAAGATAATAAATTTATCTGACTTGGCGGACAGTCAGTCGCGCCAAGCAGATAAATTTCTCTTCCTGTATGGATAAATGAGTACGAAGAGCATTGAAATAATGCAGCCGTAGAATGTCCATCCCGACATTTCCTTCACTGCAGACAGCGTGGCCTGTACCTGCACCTTGCCTTTTGCCGACATGGCTGCCATGTTCTCGGCCTCGGTCTCGCTGCGTCCCTGCCAGCGCATTCCCTGCGCGGTCTGGTCGTAGGATGATGCCGACTGTGTGTCTGTGCGGTCAATGTCCTGTGCGAACATCGTCACGTAGTGTTGCTGACGGTGCTGCAACACGTTGGAGTAGAGTGCCGAACCTATGCCCGGACCGATGACCATGCGCACGCTGAGCATTATACATATCCACGTGGATAAATACTTGTAAGGCATTCGCTGGTTGGCATATACGGCCGTGAGCGAATATATAAGCATCATGCCTGTGGAACGGATGATGACCGGATATTTCATTCTTTCATAAAGACCTGCGGTCTGTACCTCGAAATACATGAACAGAGCAGATGCTCCGATAAGCAGAAATCCAAGTCCGAAGAGATATTTCAGCTTCACATTCTTCGATCCGAGCACTATGGCTATTACTGCTCCTATGAAATAGCCTGCCATGCTCCAGTTGCCCAGTGCGGCGTTCTGCCAGTTGTCAATCTCCATTCCCACACCGGTGAACACGTTTACGAACATTGAGCTTGTGTTCAGCACCATGAGCAGCAGAAACAGTACAATGCCCATGTTGATGGTCCGCAGGCGGAACACCTCCATAAGGAAATAAGGTGAACGGTGCGACCATTCCATATAGACAAACACTATGGCAAACACCACCGTAAGTATTGTAGAGCGTACTATTGTCGGGTCGGCAAACCAGTCGAGTGTCTTTCCATATACAAGAATGTATATTCCGCATGTCATCATCGAGCTGAACACAGCCACATTGCCGAACTTGCGGAGCGTTATCGGGAAACGCCTGTTGCTGTAAGCATGGTAAGGCATCGTCACCAATACTATGAGAATGGCCACAAGCGTCATGCCCATCATGTAGTAATATACGTCCTGCCACTGATATTCGTATGCCAGCCAGGCGGTGAGCGATGTGCCCAACTGTCCCAGAATCATGAAGAACAGATATATTATTGGCATGCTCTTGCTCTTCTCAGAGTCCAGACGGTCCCATCCTTCTTCGTCGGTCGGCTCGTTGCCGGGCGTTATGTTCTGCGTGGCCTCCATTCCGAAACCGTAGCGTATGAGTGTGAACAGATTCACCATCATGAGCACCATGCGCAGAAAACCCATCACGAGGCTGCACAAGGCCAGCACGAATATGCTGTCGGTCACGGCGCACACGTAGCTGAGAATATACATCACGGAGAATCCGATGACGCACATTATCTTCTCCCGGCGTATGCACACCAGTTGATAGAAGAAAGGCGAGAAGGCAGCCATGCCTATCGATGTGACGAAACCTACGAACTGTATGTGTTCCGATTGTATGCCCAGTCCGCTCATCATCTCGCCGCTGTTGGCGGTATAAACACCGCCCACGGTGAGAATTGGTATGAACAGAAGTATCAGTAGAATGATGCCGAGCGGTTTTGGCATCCAGTCGTAGAACGGATAATTCTTATATTTAGCTCCGTAGTTCACGCTTATAGCACTTTGTCCCATGACTCATTCTTTTTTAGTTGATAGATTTCCATGTGCACATACATTATTTCCTATATGCGAGACGGTCATTTTATCTTGGCTTTCACCACCACCATCATTCCGGCAGCGAGGCGTGCGTTGTCTTCGGTAGACAGTCCGTCGAAGTCTATTCTTACAGGCACACGCTGGCGTATCTTTACGAAATTGCCTGCCGAATTGTCCGTAGGCACAAGTGAGTATTTTGAACCCGTTGCGCCCGATATGGCTGTTATGCGTCCCTTAAACTCGCGTCCGTCCAGGGCATCCACCGTGAGAGCCACTTCCTGACCTACGTGCAGATCTTCTACCTGCGTCTCCTTATAGTTTGCTATCACCCATTTCTGAGTGTTGGGCATGATGTATGTCAGAGTTTGTCCTGCCGATACATACTGTCCGTCCTCCACAGCGCGACGTCCGAGCTTACCGTCGCAGGGAGCAGTCACCACGGTGTAAGAGAGGTTGAGGCGTGCCATCTCGAGAGCGGCGCGTGCACGTTCAATGGCGGCTTCGGAGCTCTGGCGGCGTACAGACACCTCGCTTACGCCCGACATGGCAGCCTTCTGCTGTCTGACGAGCCCGTCGAGCTTTTTCTTCGTAGCCTCATATTCTGTTTCTATCTGTTCCAGCTGTATCGGGGTGGCGGCGTTGCGTTCAAGCAGGTTCTGATAGCGTGTGCGGTCTTTCTCGAGTTTTGCCAGGCGTATCTTCACCTCGGCGATAGACGATTCATACACCGAAGCCGAAGCCTGCGATGTCTGCAGCGACTGTCCTATGACCGATGCGCCTGCCGTAGCGTCCTTAAGTGCAGCCTCGGCCTCCATGACGCGTATGCGATACTCGCGGTCGTCGAGAATCAGTAGCGTGTCGCCTTTCTTCACATTCTGGTGCTCGGTGAAGCACACCTTCTTTATATATCCAGATGCGCGCAGGTTTACGGGCGATATGTATTGTTCTATCTGGGCGTCATTACTTGTCTCCGTGTTCTTGTAGTCGAGGAAAATCGTTGCGATTTTAACTATTCCGCACACAAGGATTATTATTCCGAAGAGACTTGCCACGCGCTGGCGCATGCGCTGTCTTCTCAGTTTCTCGGCCTTCTGTTTCAGGGTGTTTGTCTGCTTTATGTTGTTGTTCTTGGTTTCCATTTCAGTATGTTTTTTTTGTTGTTTGTATATTGTGTTATTGTGGGTTGTGATATGTCGCTGCTGTGGTCGGTTTATTTCAGCAGCGAGTCGAGTTGGCCTGTGAGTTTCAGCAGCGACAGATTTGTGATGCGGTAGTTGTAGTGGGCCGTCACGTAGTTGTTCTGTGCCTCGCTCATACGCATCTCGTCCTGCAACACTTCGGTCATGGAGGCAATGCCTTCGCGGTAGCGGTCGGTTGTCACGGTGTACACATCTTCTGCCAGACGATAGTTGTCGCGCTGCTTGGTGAAGTTGCGGCGGCTGTTCATCAGCTCGTTTGTAGCGTTGAGATACTGCGTGCGTAATGCCTTGAGAGCATCGTCGTAAGCCAGTCTTGCGTTCTCCGTGTCGAGCTTCGCCTTGCGTATCTTCGAGCGTTTCTCCAGTCCGTCGAACACCGGTACACGCAGTGTGATGCCCAGTCCTGACGAGTTGTACCAGTGGTTTGACGGTCCGGAGTGGAACCAGTTGCTGAATTTGTCGGTATAGGCGGAGTAGGAGAGGTTGCCGGTAAGCATGAGCGAAGGCAGGTAGCCCTGGCGTATCATCTTCTGCTGACGTTCTGCCAGTTCGCTCTGTCCCTGCAACAGACGCAGTTCGGGCAGCGACTCGTTGAGGCCGTTCAGTTCCACCTGTTCGATGGCCTCGGTGTTTACGGCTGTCAGCCGAATGTCGCTGTCAGCCGGATAGTCGATGACATACTTCAGCATGTTGAGCTGTTGGGTGAGCATTGCCTTCGCGTTGTCGTGCTGTACCTGAAGATTCTCGAGGTTTATGTTCACACGCTTCACGTCCACCTCCATCGCCATTCCGTTGTCGAAGAATGCTTCGGTTATGTTTTTCAGCTCTTCCAGACGGGTTATGTTGGCTTTCACAATGTCAATCTGCTCGACAGTGCTCTGTGCGAGATAGTACATACTGCTTATCTGTTCGATGAGGTCGTTGCGCGCTTTGTCGTATGACAGACGGTTGATGCGGTCCATCATCTTTGTTATGTCAAGCGCCGTCAGCAGTGTCTGGTTGTAGAGAGGCATCTGCAACTGCAGTCCCGCCGAGGCGTTATATTGCAGAGTCTTCGTGACGTTGTATGGATTGCCGTATGCCGAGCCGTCGGTGACAGATACCGGCGGATTGAAATTATCGTTCATGGCCACTACGGCGTTGATCTGCGGCAGCAGTTTTGCGCGGTTCTCGCTGATGCTGTGCTCACCTTTTACTATGTCGTTGCGCTTTGTCTGCAACGACAGATTGTTCTCAATGCCCATCCTGATGCACTGCTCCAGAGTGAGTGTTTCCTGTGCTTTAAGAGGGAAAAGCGAACAGGTAAAGGCAAATGTGAATAATAGTCTCTTCATATCTTTTACTTCATTTATCCGCTGCAAAATTAGGTGTTAGAGACGATATTGCCGTTATGATATTTTCTGACGGTATGTTCATATTTTCTGTTTTTATGAAAAAGATGAATAATATCAGTGTGAGGAGTGCTTAAACTGTATGGACACACATGGCAGGAATGATATTATATAAATATGTGTATGTAAATAGATGTGGATTTATCTCAATAGAAAACTGCGGTTTTAAGTCCGGAGAAGCATTGTTTTCTTCTGCTGAAATGATGACAATACGGACAACTTTCAGATTGTAAGCAGTTTTTGATTTTTCCGACTCAGTTTTCGATTCTACCCTAAAAAATAAGCGCGTATTTGCGGACCGACTCTTCCTCGGACGCAAATACGCGAATTATGAGAGGATAATGTAAAATGTTGAATATCAATAATTTATGTTCGAACGGTATCCCCCCGTATTACGAAAAGCACCATTTCGGCATGCGAAATGGCCCATTTCAGGAGCTGAAATGCACCATATCGCACTCTGATATGGGCTTAATCAGACCATGAAATGGGCATTATCAGAAAGCGGAACGAACTTTTCCGGACTATGTTATGGGGTACATCATAATACGGTATTGTCCGGAATGTCCTTTATTATGTATGATTTAACATTCATTAAAACCTCTTTCCGGATTTTGATTTGTCAAAATAATGTCAAGAAAATCTGTAAGTTGTGCCCGTGAGTTTTCATTAAAAACATAGGTATCAGATGTGAAGTAAAGTACCTGAAGTATGTGTTTCTCTTGTTTGTAAGGTTTATCGTTTGCGGCAGCGTGAATTTATCTTCATGTGAACAAATGTCTGTCATGGTTTATATATCTTCGCGTTGTCAAAAGTTTTCTGTCATTATGTGGTGCTTAATGAATAAGAAACAGGCCACACAGAATTTCTAATCAGTCCGTTTCACCGTTGCGTCGGCTGACAATGTGTCGCTATATATATGCAAAAGCCCGAACCATCATCTTGCGAAGACGGTCCGGGTTTTCGGTTGAATCGTGCCTGTGTGTTGAAGGCAGGCACTCTATAATATTGCTGTATGAAAATTATCCTATCAAATCAACTGAACGTTTCAGGAACGAGTTGAGCGCAGCGCCTTTGAGCATGCCGTTCTGCAGCAGTGCCAGGTCGATGAGCTGATGAACAATCTTGTTGTCCTTTGCGTAGTCGGCAATGATCTGTTTCTTCTTGTCGCGCTGTTCGTTGACAGACTTCAATGTGTTGCTCATGTCGTCCTTTTCTTCCTGTGTCACTTCCTCCGGCTTCTTGCTGTTCTGAGTCTGACGCAGTGCTGCGAGACGAGCCTCGAGACCCTTTATCTCACCTTCGATAGGCTTGAGCTGTTCAGCGCATTTAGCGTTCTCGTCTTCAAGTATGCTCTTGATTAGCTTGTGGTCGCTGTTGAGCACGATGGTGTATGAGTCTGGCATCTGAGCATAGAAGGCCATACCGGTCTGATAGTGGCTGATGTCTTTCATACGTCTCATGTATTCGCTCTGGGTTATGAGCACAGGCATTGCGTTCTCGCCGAGAGACTGTACCTCAACGTTGAATTCTGTCTTTTCGATTGTAGGCATCTGTGTGCGGAATACCTGTGACAGATTGTCGCTGCTGGCAGAGTCGAGGGCGTTTTCTTTATTTTCCTCTTTTATTATCAGACGGTCGATGGTGTCGCTATCTACACGTGTGAAGCGGCTCTTCTCGAATTTCTGTTCCAGCATCGAGATCATCGGAACATCGAGCTGTCCGTCGAGTAACAATACGCTGTAGCCTTTGGCCTTTGCGGCTTCGATGTAGGTGTACTGGCCTTCCTTATCGTTGGCATACAGATATACCAGCTGTCCGTCCTTGTCGGTCTGATTGTCCTTGATGAGATTCTTGTATTCATCGAATGTGAAATACTTGCCCTCGGTATCTTTGAACAATGCGAACTCCTTTGCACGGTCGTAGAAGTCATCCTTAGACAGCATACCGTAGTTGATGAATATCTTCAGCGAATCCCATTTCTCCTCATATTCCTTACGGTTGTCCTTGAATATGCTGCTCAGACGGTCGGCAACTTTCTTGGTGATATATGTAGAGATCTTCTTCACGTTGGCATCGCTCTGCAGATAAGAACGGCTTACGTTCAGAGGTATGTCCGGTGAGTCGATTACACCGTGGAGCAGTGTGAGGAACTCAGGTACTATGCCTTCAACCTGGTCGGTGACGAACACCTGGTTGCAGTAGAGCTGTATCTTGTTGCGCTGCAGCTCGAGGTTGGAGTGTATGCGTGGGAAATAGAGTATTCCGGTGAGGTTGAACGGATAGTCAACATTGAGGTGAATCCAGAACAACGGCTCGTCCTGCATAGGATAAAGCGTGCGGTAGAACGACTTGTAGTCCTCGTCCTTCAGCGTGCTCGGTGCTTTGGTCCACAGTGGTTCAACGCTGTTTATGATGTTGTCCTCATCGGTATCTACCTGTTTTCCGTCCTTCCATTCGGTCTTCTTTCCGAATGCTACTGGTACAGGCATGAACTTACAGTACTTGTTGAGCAGTTCCTGAATCTTGTATTTGTCGAGGAATTCCTTGCAGTCGTCGTCTATGTAGAGGATGATATCCGAACCACGAGAGTCTCTTTCGGCGTCGGTGATTTCGAACTCAGGACTTCCGTCGCAGCTCCATTTCACAGCCTTGGAACCTTCCTTGTAGCTCTTTGTCACGATTTCAACCTTCTTGCTCACCATGAATGACGAGTAGAAGCCAAGACCGAAGTGGCCTATTATGGCGTTGGCGTTGTCCTTGTATTTGTCAAGGAAGTCGTTGACGCCTGAGAATGCTATCTGATTGATGTATTTGTCTATTTCTTCTTCGGTCATTCCTATGCCTCGGTCGCTGAATGTCAGTGTGCCTTTGTCGGCATCGAGACTGATGCGTACGGTCAAATCTCCCAATTCACCTTTGAAGTCACCGCGCTCTGCCAGAGTCTTGATTTTCTGGGTAGCATCGACGGCGTTGGACACCATCTCGCGGAGGAATATTTCATGATCGGAATAGAGAAACTTTTTAATCACGGGGAATATGTTCTCAGTTGTAACCCCGATATTTCCTTTTTGCATAATATGAATATGTTTTTTAATTGTTTTCGTATATAGCATGTTATGCAAATAGTGTGCCAAACGGTATCTGGCTGTTTTTCCGGCTTATTGTGAATATGGTGACGGCTGACGACGAGAATGTGTGTCCGGTGTCGGTATTATAAATAATGTATGGAAAAAGAAAGTGTCCGGCGACAGACATATCCGTCCGTTTGTGGACGTGATGACTGTTGCCGGACACTTTGAATAGTCGGATTAGCCGAGGCACATGTCGCAGAGTGTCTCCGAAAGGGTGGGGTGGATGTGGATGATGTCGGCAAGCTGATGCGTGGTGGCGCCTGCGTTCATCAGAGCCGCAATCTCCTGCACCATATCCGAAGCGTGTGCTCCGAAAATGTGACAGCCTATGATTTTGTCGTCCGAATCGCTGATGAGTTTCACCATTCCGTCGGTCTCGTTCATGGCGAGAGCCTTGCCGTTGGCACGGAAGAACCCCTTCTTGCATGTGTATTCCAGACCGAGCTCCTTGCAGCGGTCTTCACTCAGACCTACGGATGCTGCTTCCGGATTGGTGAATATGGCAGAAGGCATTATGTCGGGACGAATGTTGTCCGTCAGTCCGAGTATGTGGTTCACTACGTGCAGGCCTTGGAATGTGGCGGCATGTGCAAGCATGCACTTACCGTTCACGTCGCCTATGGCATATATGCCAGGCACGTTGGTGGCGAAGTTGTCGTCGGTAGGTATGCCTTTTCTGTCGAATTCGATGCCTGCCTCCTCGAGTCCTATGCCTTCGGTATTCGCAGCGCGACCGGTGGCTATGAGTACAGTGTCGGCCTCAACGTTGAGAGGCTTGCCTTTTTTCTCGATTATCACGTTGAGTGTGCGCTCTCCGTTCTCACCGGTTTTCTCTTCTATCTCTTTCACGGCAGCCTGCATGTGGAATGTCACTCCGCGCTTGCTGATGGTTTGGCGCAGGCGCTTTGCAATGTCGCTGTCGAGTGTAGGCAGGGCTTCTTTCATGAATTCAACGACTGTTACCTCACTTCCGAAACTGCTGAATGCCGAGGCAAACTCCATGCCTATGACTCCTGCACCGACAATGCACAGACGTTTTGGGGCTGTTTTTACCTCTAACATTTCAGTAGAGGTGATTACTCCCGGGAGTTGTGTGCCGTTGATTGGCGGAATCTTGGCGCGTGAGCCGGTGGCGATGATTATGTTGTCGGCAGCATATTCCTCATCATCCGTTACAACAGTGTGAGCTGCTGTCAGCGTGGCTTTCTTTTGTACGAATGTTATGCCCGGCGATTTCATGAGTGCTTCCACACCGCCGCGCAGTTGGGCGACGACTGAGTTCTTGCGCTCCATTATCTTGTCGAAGTTGAGGCTGAAGCTCAGCGAGTCAAGTCCGAAAGTGTCAGCGTCGCGCAGAATGTCGAGTATCTCAGCGTTGCGACACAGTGATTTTGTTGGTATGCAGCCACAGTTGAGACACGTTCCACCGGCCTGTGCCGATTCGAATATTGTGACCGTCAGTCCGTGGGCAGCAGCATAGCAGGCCGAACGATATCCGCCCGGCCCGCTACCTATGATTATAAGATCGCTTTTAACCATTGTTGTGCTCTTCTGATATCATCTGTTTGTATGTCAGAACCGGATGCTTGGCAGCCAGAACATCATCAACACGACCTATAGGAGTGTTGTGAGGAGCTGTCTTGACAATCTCCGGATTTTCAATGGCTTCCTTTGCTATGCGGTGCATCACGTCGATAAAGCTGTCGAGAGTCTCGATGCTTTCATTTTCGGTCGGTTCTATCATCATTGCCTCATGGAACAGAAGCGGGAAGTAGATGGTAGGTGCATGGTAGCCATAGTCGAGCAGACGTTTTGCCACATCCATTGTTGTTACGCCGGTGCTCTTGTCTTTGAGACCGTTGAACACGAATTCGTGTTTGCAGAGTCCGGTGATAGGGAGCTCGTAGGCATCCTTGAGCGACTCCTTGATGTAGTTGGCGTTGAGCGTAGCGAGTGGTCCGACCATCGGCAGGTTTTCCTTTCCAAGTGACAGGATGTAGGTGTATGCACGCAGCATTACGGCAAAGTTGCCGAGGAATTCGCCTACGCTTATGCCGTTGAAGTCGGCGTCTATCTTATATTCTGAGCCTTCTTTCACTACTCTCGGGTGTGGAAGGAATTGTTCGAGACCTTTGCCCACGCCTACAGGACCGGAACCTGGACCGCCTCCTCCGTGTGGAGTCGAGAATGTCTTGTGGAGGTTTATGTGCATTACATCGAAGCCCATGTCGCCCGGACGACACTCGCCGAGCATCGGGTTGAGGTTTGCTCCGTCGTAATACATCAGTGCTCCGCAGTCGTGTACAAGGCGTGCTATCTCGGGTATGTCGCTTTCGAAGAGTCCGAGAGTATTAGGATTGGTCATCATCATACCTGCGACAGTGTCGTCAAGGTGTGTTTTCAGATCTTCCACATCCACACGTCCGTTTTCAGTACTCTTTACTTCCACAACCTCAAGACCGCATACTGCTGCCGATGCAGGGTTGGTGCCGTGAGCTGAGTCGGGCACGATTACTTTTGTGCGTTTGTAATCTTTGTTGTGCTGATGGTATGCACGGATGATCATAAGACCTGTAAGCTCGCCGTGTGCTCCGGCAAACGGATTGAGGGTGAACTCGCTCAGACCTGTTATCTCAGCCAGTGCCTGCTGCATGTTGTAGTATGCCTCGAGTGCGCCCTGGCATGTCTCTGCCGGCTGAAGAGGGTGCAGACCGGCGAATCCCGGCATTGCCGCGATCTCTTCGTTGATTACAGGATTGTATTTCATTGTGCAGCTGCCCAGCGGATAGAATCCGTTGTCAACGCCGAAATTGTTTTCACTGTGATTGGTGTAGTGGCGTACTACTGTGAGCTCGTCGCATTCCGGCAGTTCGGCATCGGCCTTTCTGCGTGCGCATTCCGGCAGTTCGTAATTGCCGAATTTGTTCTGAGGCAGCGAGTAACCCTTGCGTCCTTCGTGTGACAACTCAAAAATCAGGTTTCCGTATAACTTATTATTCATAATGTTGCCTCCTTTGCTATTTTAACGAGTGTGTCGATTTCTTCTTTCGTACGTTTTTCTGTTACAGCGAACATCAGTGTGTCGTCGCTGATTTTCACTCCTCCAAGTATTCCGTTTTCGATGAAACGCTTCTGCAGCTTGTCTATGTCGCCATCGTATTTCACGCAGAACTCATTGAAGAACGGCTGGTTGTAGGCAAGTGAGAAATGACCTGTGGCAACAAGTTCGTCGCAGAGATAGTGTGCTCCAGCGTATGAAAGCTGTGCGGCTTCCTTCACACCGTTCTTGCCCATGATAGACATGTAGATGGTTACGAAGAGTGCCATCAAGCTCTCGTTTGAGCAGATGTTTGACGTGGCTTTCTGACGACGGATGTGCTGTTCGCGTGCCTGGAGAGTCAGGACGAACGCACGCTGACCTTTGCTGTCAACTGTCTTGCCGACGATACGGCCCGGCATCTTACGCATGAGTTTCTCCGTGCAGCACATGTAACCTACTGACGGACCGCCAAAACTCATCGGAATGCCTAGTGACTGACCATCGCCTATGGCTATGTCTGCGCCCCATTCGCCCGGAGTCTTCAGCAGGGCAAGGTCGGCAGGTACGCTGTTCATTATGAAAAGAGCCTTGCTATTGTGGCATGCTTCGGCGTAACCGTTGTAGTCTTCTATTATTCCGTAGTAATTAGGTTGCTGTACAACTACGCCTGCAACGCCACCTTCAGCCAGCTTTGCGTTCATGTCGTCCTTATCGGTAACGCCGTCTTTCTGGTCTATCATCTTGATTTCTATGCCATGGAAGTGGGCGTATGTGCGTATCACATTAAGTATTTTAGGATCGATGGTTGACGATACGAGCACCTTGTCTGTCTTTTTTGTGGCTGCTTTTGCCATCAGTACGGCTTCGGCTGTGGCTGTGCTGCCGTCGTACATTGACGCGTTTGACACAGGCATTCCCGTGAGTTCTGCCATCATGCTCTGATATTCGAAGATATAGTGCAGCGTTCCCTGTGACACTTCGGCCTGATAAGGAGTGTAGCTTGTCAGATATTCAGAGCGGCTGATGATATTGGGTATGACAGCCGGTGTGTAGTGGTCGTATGAACCTGCTCCTGCAAAAACGGTGAGCAACTTGTTCTTGTCGCACAGTTGTTTGAAGTAATTGCGTATCTCGGTCTCGCTTTTTGCCTCGCCAAGATTGTATTCGCCTTTGAACAGAATGCTGTCGGGTACGTCGGCATAAAGCTCTTTCAGTGAGCTGATTCCGATTCTCTCCAGCATCGTGGCGATATCTTTTTCTGTATGTGGAAAATATTTGTATGCCATGTTTTCAGAGATTATGATAGTATGAAAAAAAGAAATGCACTGGAAATATTATTTACAGTGCATTTCAGTTTTATTAATCCTTTTTGTCACATAATGCGCTGTAGGCAGCAGCGTCCATCAGATTGTCAAGCTCGCTCTTGTCAGACAGGCTTACCTTGATGATCCAGTTGCCGAAAGCGTCTTTGTTTATCAGTTCAGGAGCATCTTCCAATGCCTCGTTGACTTCGACAACTGTGCCTGATACCGGAGAGATTAGGTCGCTGGCAGCCTTAACGCTTTCTACTGCACCGAAATCTTCACCGGCTTCAACTTCGTCGTCAACCTCAGGCATGTCAACATAGACAATGTTGCCCAGCTCGTTCTGAGCATAGTCTGTTATGCCTACATAACCGTAATCGCCTTCTACTTTCACGTATTCGTGTGACTCAGTGTAATAAAGTCCTTCAATAACTTTTGACATATTATTTTCTGTTTATTAATTTATGTGATTTTTATTATTTGTATTCATTCTCCTTTGTATAGCACGGTTTATGGTATTTATGCCACTTCCGTTCTGATTCTTATTTCTTATAATGCTTGTCGTAGAATCTCTTCTTTACAACCTTGCCTTTGAATGTCTTCTTGCGTATCTGTATTGAGACTTCTGTGTCAAGTTTTGAGTATTCGGTGTCTATCAAAGCCATGCAGACGCTCTTGTCTGTTGAGATGGTGTGATAGCCGGTTGTGACAATACCTATTTCCTTGCCGTCGTGAAGCACTTTGTAGCCGTGACGTGGAATGGCACGGTCGAACAGTTCGATACCAACCAGTTTCTGCTTTACGCCTTCTGCCTTTTGTTTGGCGATGGCTTCCTTGCCGATGAATTCCGGTTTGTCGAGCTTGCAGAACATGCTCAAGCCGGCCATTACCGGAGAGATGTTTTCTGAAAGTTCGTCGCCATAGAGTGGCAGACCAACTTCGAAGCGAAGAGTATCGCGGCATCCGAGTCCGCATGGTTTGCATTTGCCGCTTTCCATAAGTGCGTCCCACTGACGACGTATGAAGTCATGACTTCCGTATATCTCGAATCCGTCCTCACCGGTATATCCTGTTCTGCTTATGATAATGGTCTCGCCATCCTTCTCAACTGTTTTCGATGTATAGAATACAAGTTCCTTGCATGGTATGCCAAGCACTGTTTCAACTACGCTTTCAGCCTCCGGTCCCTGTACGGCAAGTTGTCCGTAGTATTCTGATTCATTCTTCAGCTCGATGTCGAAACCTTCAGCGTTTTTCTGCATCCAGTCGAAGTCCTTGTCTATATTTGCGGCGTTTATAACGAGGAAGAAGTCATTCTCACCCATTTTATATACCAGCAGGTCATCCACGGTGCCACCATTCTCGTAAAGCATCATGCCGTAATAAATCTGTCCTTTGGGAGCATTTGTGATGTCGTTTGTGAAAATGTGGTTGACATATTTCTCCGCATCAGGTCCTTTCACAGTGACTTCTCCCATGTGAGATACATCAAACACTCCGCAATGATTGCGTACTGCATTGTGCTCATCAATGATTGTGGAATATTGTATTGGCATATCAAATCCGCCGAACGGTTGCATCAGTGCGCCCAACGCAACGTGTTTGTCATACAGACAAGTCTTTTTATTTTCCATGAAAATATCTTTTTATGAGTTTAAATTACTTTCTTTAGATTGTAATATCAAATTTATAAAATCGTCCTTCTTCAGGTTCGGAATGATTTCGCTTAAAGAGTCAGGAAGAGCTTCTGAAATTCTGTTTCGCTCCAGCGGAATGTTTCTCAGTGGCTTAATGATTTTCGCATCAATGTCTCCGGCGATGAAAAAGTCGCCCATTACATTTATTGATTTTATTATGTTGTTTTTTATTTCGATGCGTATCTCCATGTCGCCGACATCGTTTATACGCTGTTTGCTTATGATATTGTATTTCGGATTGTTTCCGTAGATGAATTCTTTCGACAAATATTCCTGTTCGATAATTTTGATCTGTTCAATATCTTCTTCTGTCAGAGTTATTTCCTCATCGCAGAGTTGCTGTTTCATGAACGCCTTGAATTCTTCGAGAGACAGGTCTATGTAGTCTTTCAATAATGTGATGTGCTGTCTCACGCTCTGTATTCCCTTGCTTATGAGTTTCGTGTCAGAGGGCGTTATGCTGCCAACCATGTTTTGCATATCGGTGTCATACAGCATCGTTCCGTGTACGATGTTGCGTTTCGGCGTATGATAGAATGCGTTTCCGGATACTTTTCGGCCGTCTATCATAATGTCGTTCCGTCCGCTTGCAACGGCATTCACGCCGAGTTTGTTGAGCATGAACACAATAAGGTTGATGTATTTGTTGAAAGTGAAGTTCACGTTACCTTCGTCCGTTATATATGAAAGCATGATGTTGTTCATGTCTGCATACACGCATCCGCCTCCGCTTTTGCGTCGGAATGTTTTGATATCGTGATTTTTACAATATTCCAGGTTCACTTCGTTTTCAATAAGCTGGTTGCGTCCGAATATGACAGTTGGATTAACCTGCCACATAAAGAAATAATCTTTCCGGTCAAAGTTGTTTGCAACATACTCTTCCGCGGCAAGATAGAAAGTCAGCAATCGATTCTTATTTTCTGGTATGTTTACATATACCATGACTGTCGTTGTTATAATGATGCAAATATAGTAAATAATTATGTAACAAAACACAATAATCCGGAATATTTTGTATATCCGGATTATTGTGTTTCTATTTTATTATCGGCGATAGTCAGATATGATATTTTAATACCGTTATTGGCATAATTTGTGATAATATCATTTGTATTCGCCCGTGATATTGGCTTCTTGAGATAGTGGTATTGACCGTTTGAGTACTTGCAATTGGCCTTTCGGGGTTGCGGAACGGACTTTTTCTGAACGCGATATTGGCGTTAGCTCTTTGGAAAAGACTGTTCATGCCTAAGTCGCATCTGATTAACGTCGTCTTATTCTTTCATAAGGAACGCCTTGAAGTCGTCGAATTGATTTGTCATAGGCACACTTTTCTTTGTCCCTTTCATGAATTCGGCAAGCCTTTCCGGTATTTTTATTTCAGCATTTATGGCATTTTCGACTGTCTCTTTGAACTTTGCAGGATGTGCTGTCTCACAGAACACTCCCGTTTCTCCGTCTTCAAGCAAATCTACGAGAGCCTGATAGCCGCATGCTCCGTGCGGGTCGAGCACATATCCGTGCTTGTCGTAGCAATCCTTCATGGTTGTCCTAATTTGCAAATCGCTGTAAGTCGCGCCGCTGATCAAGGATTTTATCTTTTCGTATGAACCGTGATAAAGATCGTATATGCGTGCGAAGTTGCTCGGATCGCCCACGTCCATGGCATTGGCTATGGTCTGCCGGCTTGGCATAGGTTTGTATTCTCCTGTTTGCAGATAGTTGAAGAATATGTCGTTGGCGTTGTTGGCGGCAATGAATCTGCGCACCGGTAGTCCCATCTCATGACCGAACAGAGCGGCAGTGATGTTTCCGAAATTACCGCTTGGTACGCATATCACCAGCTTGTCGGCCTTTCCCAGCTTCTTCATTTGTGCGTATGCGTTGAAATAATAGAACGATTGCGGCAGGAATCTTGCTACGTTTATCGAGTTCGCCGAGGTGAGATTCATGTGCCGGTTGAGCTCTTCGTCCATGAATGCAGACTTTACCAACCGCTGACAATCATCGAAAACTCCGTCCACCTCTATTGCCGTGATGTTGCGCCCGAGCGTTGTGAACTGGCTTTCCTGTATTTTGCTGACCTTACCTTTTGGATAGAGCACATAAACGTGGATTCCTTCCACACCAAGAAAACCGTTTGCCACGGCCGATCCTGTGTCGCCGCTTGTGGCCACAAGCACGTTCACCTTGCTTTTGTTTTCTTTCTTTATGAAATATTGCAGGAGGCGTGCCATGAATCTGGCACCCACATCCTTGAATGCAAGGGTGGGGCCGTGGAAGAGCTCGAGAGAGTATATGCTGTCCGTAACTTTCACTACCGGACAGTCAAAAGCCAGTGTGTCGCAGACTATATTCTCAAAAGCAGTGTGTTCAACGTCCTCTCCGAAGAAAGCGTCTGCCACCATTATCGCTATCTCGTGGAACGACATGTCTGCTATGTTGTCGTAAAACTCTTGTGGAAGCCGCTTTATCTTTTCCGGCATATACAGGCCGCGGTCTCCCGCCAAGCCTTTAACTACCGCTTCCTCAAGTGTTGCGAGCGGTGCTTTCCTGTTTGTGCTGTAGTACATCATAATTCCATAAATTTATTCATAAACTCTTCGAGCCGCAGCATTCCGTAGCTGCCGCTGACGCAACTCACTTCGTCATAGGTCTCCACTCTGTCCGGAGTTATACCTGGATACCATATAATAAAAGGTACAGGCTCGTCAACATGCGTGCGCAGTTCCACCGGTGTGGGATGATCGGGCAGTATGGCTATACACACAGGATTGTCCTTCCATGTGCTCACTTCCTCATAGATCGGCCGTACGATGCGGCTGTCGAGGTTTTCTATTGTCTTCAGTTTCAGTGCGAGGTCACCGTCGTGTCCGGCTTCGTCGCTCGCTTCTATGTGCAGATAAACGAAGTCGTGCTTGCGCAACATGTCGATGGCAGCCTGCGCCTTGTTCTCATAATTGGTGTCGGCAAGGCCTGTCATGCCTTCCACCATCACGCGGTTGAGGCCTGCATATTTGCCTATTCCTCTTATCAGATCGACCGCCGAGATCACGTCACCTTCCTTTATCTGTGGATACATCTGTTGCAATGTGTTCATCCTCGGTCGGTATCCTCCGCTCCAAGGCCATATACTGTTGGCCATGTCTTTCGACTGTTCGGCCCGTGCCTTGTTGAAAGGATGCTGCTCAAGAAGCTCCTGCGATTTCAGTATGAGACCGTTTATGAGGTCTGCCGTCTGCCGTGCAGTCATTCTGTTGCCGTCGCGTCGGTCTTCCCAACCGGGTTCCGGCTTCACGAGCAGTGGTCTCCATTCTTCTTCAGGATGATCATGCGGCGGTGCGCACACAATGTGTTTGTTGCCGTTTTTTATTATTAAAAGATGTCTGTATTGTATTCCTGTGATGAACTTTATATTCTTATTGCCAAGTTTTTCGTCTAGATATTTTATAAGGACGTCGCTTTCTTCCGTAGTGAGATGCCCACCATGATGATTCTTAATCCTTCCGTCGGCAAGGGTTATGATGTTACACCGCATTGCCATATCGTCCGGTGCCATGTCGTAACCTATCGATGCTGCTTCAAGAGGTCCGCGTCCCTCATACACCTTGTTGAGGTCGTAGCCGAGTATTGCGGTGTTTGCAACTTCGCTTCCAGGTTGAAAACCTTTCGGTATTGTTATTAAACGGCCGGTGCGTCCGTTCTTTGCCAGCATATCCATATATGGTGTGTGGGCGTATTGAAGCAGCGTTTTGCCGCCAAGACGCTCTACAGGGTGATCGGCCATGCCGTCACCTAATATAATAATATGTTTCATAAGCGTCAGATGTTAGCGATAGACATGATGTTTGCAAACACTCCAGCGGCTGTAACGCTCGCTCCTGCTCCGTATCCCTGAATGAGCATAGGATATTCTTTGTAGCGTTCTGTCGTGAGCAGAACTATGTTGTTGCTTCCCTCAAGGTTGTAGAACGGATGATTGCGGTCCACAGCTTTCAGGCTGACGCTGGTTTTTCCGTGATCCATTGTTGCCACAAACCGCCAGTGCTTACCATCCGCCTCAAGTTTCTTGCGACGCTCCTCAAATTCAGCGTCGAGCATCGGAAGTTTCTCCCAAAAATTCTCTACAGAGCCGCTGAAATAGGATGACGGGATGAACAGGTTTTTCTCCACATCGTCCTGTTCAACCTTATATCCAGCCTCACGGGCAAGAATCACGAGCTTTCTTATGACGTCTGTGCCACTCAGGTCGATGCGCGGATCGGGCTCGCTGTAGCCTTGTTCCTTTGCACGACGCACTGTCTCAGAGAACGGAACGTCGGCCGATATCTCGTTGAATATGAAGTTTAGCGTGCCGCTAAGCACCGCCTCAATCTTCAATATCTTGTCGCCTGAGTTTATAAGGTCGTTTATCGTACCGATGATAGGCAGTCCTGCGCCTACGTTTGTCTCGAAAAGAAATTTCACGCCACGTTCCAGAGCCGTACGTTTAAGTTTCAGATAGCTCTGATAGTCAGACGATGCCGCAATCTTGTTTGCCGCAACTACAGACACGTTGTGCTCGAGCAGCAGCTGGTAGAACGACGCAACCTCTTTGCTTGCCGTGCAATCTACGAACACGCTGTTGAATATGTTCATTCCGATTACTTCCTTCAGCAGTTGCGAGTTGTTGCTGTCATTTGACTTGTTAAGCTGCTCGCGGTAATTCTCAAGTTCTATTCCGTCGCGGTTGAATATCGCCTTTTTAGAGCTTGCTATGCCCACCACATTCAGTTTCAGTCCGCGGTCAACTTTCAGTTTCTCGTATTGGTCTCTTATCTGTTCTATAAGTTTACCTCCTACGGTGCCCACACCGCAGATGAAGAGGTTAAGTACTTTATATTCAGAAAGGAAGAAAGAGTCGTGTATCACGTTGAGTGCCTTGCGCAGGAAACGCCCGTCAACGACGAACGAAATGTTTGTCTCAGATGCTCCCTGTGCGCAGGCTATCACGCTGATACCGCTTCGTCCGAGCGTGCCGAACAGCTTTCCGGCTATACCAGGCGTGTGTTTCATGTTCTCACCCACGACGGCTATGGTGGCAAGTCCGCTCTCTGCGTGCATTGGGAACATTGCTCCGGTCTCAATCTCTTTGGCAAATTCCTTGTCAAGAACGCTCACTGCCGACCGTGCATCCTCGTCGCGCACACCTATGGAGGTGGAGTTCTCTGATGAGGCCTGCGACACCATGAACACGCTTATGCCGTTGTTGGCAAGTGCGGTGAATATTCGTCTGTTCACACCGATGACGCCCACCATTGACAATCCGGTCACGGTGATCAGTGTGGTTCCGCTGATGCTCGATATTCCTTTGATGGGTTTGCTGTCGTTGGCAATCTTGTTTTTTATGATGGTACCCTTGTTCGAAGGGTTGAATGTGTTTTTAACTTTTATGGGAATGTTCCTTACGCATACGGGATATATCGTCGGCGGATATATCACCTTTGCTCCGAAGTTGCAGAGCTCCATGGCTTCTATGTAGCTGAGCTCGTTTATTGTGTATGCAGTCTTTATCACACGTGGATCGGCAGTCATGAATCCGTCCACGTCGGTCCATATCTCCAGAATCGACGCGTCGAGCGCCGCAGCTATTATCGCTGCCGTGTAGTCGCTTCCGCCACGGCCGAGGTTGGTCGTCTCGCCCGACGATTTGTCGCGGCTGATGAATCCCGGTACGAGCGATATGCGTGGAAGATCGTGAAACGCCTTGCGCACAAGCCGTGCCGTCATCTCGCTGTCCAGCGTGTGCTTGCCGTTCTTCCGCTCGGTCATGATGAAGTCTCTGGCGTCAAACCATTTGGCTTTGCTTATCAGTGTAGCCACGATATTGGAGCTGAGACGCTCGCCATAGCTCACTATTGCATCAAGAGTCTTCTCGCTCAGGTCGTGAATGAGGAACACTCCGTAGTAGATGCTGCGCAGCTGTTCGAACATTCCGTCCACGATGTTGAATAAGTTTTCGCGTTTTTTTGTGTCGGTGATGATCGTGTCTATCATCTTGTGGTGGCGGCTGACCATTGCCTCAAACTCGTTCCGCCAGCCCTCGTCGCCTTGCAGGGCGAGGTGTGCCGTAGCAATAAGTTTGTCTGTTATTCCGCCGAGAGCGCTCACAACAACGATTATTGGTTGGCTTTCGGCCTCTTTCTCTACGATGTGTTTGAGGCTGAGAATGCTTTTTACGGAACCGACAGATGTTCCGCCGAATTTTAATACTTTCATTTTCCTTTAATAGATTTTATGCCACTGAACAAAAGTGGGGCTTGTGAATAATTGAGTTTAGGATGAAAGACACACCTTACGCCACCCATGTCCTCTTTCTCGATACAAAGGAGATTCGGTCGATGAATCACTCGTCTGACATGACTTTTCCGAAATGTGATTATGTCACACAATGTGGGCAAAGTTAAAAATAATTATAAATATCACCAACGAAATTAGACAATAATTGATTATTTTTGCAGGAATAATGACACTGTTGATTTGAAACATAACATTTTCTGAACTTTATATGATACATGAATACCAAATACGTGTGCTGCCTTCGCAGGCTGCATCCGAGCAGACGATAAAGGACTATATAGCCCACGACCGCGGTATAGACATACGGACCATAAACGGTGTGCGTGTGCTGCGCCGCAGCATAGACGCACGCCAGCGCACGGTCTTCGTGAACCTGTCGGTACGTGTATATGTGAACGAGATGCCGCAGGACGATGCTTACCGCCATACCGACTATCACGACGTGTCCGAAGGCCGTCAGGTTATAGTGGTGGGTGAGGGACCCGGCGGACTGTTCGCCTCGCTCAGACTGATAGAACTGGGATTGCGTCCGGTGGTGTTGGAGCGTGGCAAGAACGTGCGTGAACGCAAACTGGACCTGTCGCTTATCACCAAGACCCAGAAGGTGGACGAGGAGAGCAACTACTGTTTCGGTGAAGGTGGGGCAGGAGCCTACTCTGACGGTAAGCTGTATACACGCTCGAAGAAGCGCGGCAACACGGAGAAGATACTCAACGTGTTCTGCCAGCACGGCGCTTCTACGTCGATACTTGCCGATGCCCATCCGCACATAGGCACCGACAAGCTGCCGAGGGTGATAGAAAACATGCGCAACACGATTCTTGAGTGTGGTGGCGAAGTGCACTTCCGCACCAAGATGACGGGACTCATAGTCAGCGACGACACGGTTACCGGAGTTGAGGCCGTCGATCTGGAGACGGGCCGCGAACTCACGTTCCACGGGCCTGTGATTCTTGCCACGGGCCATTCTGCACGCGATGTCTATCGCTATCTTGACAAGTCAGGCATAGAGATTGAACCGAAAGGTCTCGCCGTCGGCGTGCGTCTGGAGCATCCGGCGGTGCTGATAGATCGCATACAATATCACAACAAGAACGGTCGTGGCAAGTTTCTTCCGGCTGCCGAATACAGTTTCGTCACACAGGTTGATGGTCGTGGCGTCTATTCGTTCTGTATGTGTCCCGGCGGATTCGTCATACCTGCCGCCACAGGTCCGCAACAGATAGTTGTTAATGGTATGAGTCCGAGCAACCGCGGAACACAGTGGTCGAACAGCGGAATGGTTGTGGAGACACGTCCTGAAGATGTTGAAGGCGAAGGCGCGTTGAAGATGATGCACTTTCAGGAAGAATTGGAACGCGTATGCTGGCAGCAGGGCAACATGCGGCAGACTGCTCCGGCGCAGCGCATGGCCGACTTTGTGAATGGACGTCTGTCGTACGATCTGCCGAAAAGCAGCTATGCTCCAGGTCTTATATCCTCGCCGTTGCATTTCTGGCTGCCTGCACATGTTGGCAAACGGTTGCAGGAAGGTTTCAAGAAGTTCGGTCGCATGAGCCATGGGTTCCTTACCAATGAAGCTGTACTCATAGCCGTAGAGACGCGTACGTCGTCGCCTGTACGGATACTCCGTGCTGCCGACACTCTGCAACACATCAGACTGAAAGGTCTCTTCCCCTGCGGTGAGGGCGCGGGATATGCCGGCGGCATTGTCTCTGCCGGTGTTGACGGTGAGCGATGCGCCGACATGTGTGCCGAGTATCTTGACAGCACCGTAGCAGAATAAACTCTTTTTATTGGCTATCGCGCGGATACGGTTTTCCGCAAAAGATATGTGTATATGATTGTATGACACGGTATGTGGACGCTTTGGCCTGCTGCCGTGTCATGCTTTTTCATTTTGTAGTATTGTTGATGGGCCATACATTCCCGGAAAAAGTCCGGATCAACAGTGTTTTGTCTTGTTTCCTGATTATCTTTTTGGTTATTAATATAAAATACGAGATATTAACTTGAATCCCGTATTTTCTATTTACAAAAAATATTTTATAGTGTCTGGAGAAGAGACCCGATATTACTCTTTTCCTTCTTCATCATATCTGTATAATTCTATAGGCAGGTACATTCTTCTTGTTGGTTTAAATATATCCGTATTAGTCTGGAATGAGAATCCGTTCTTGCTATAGAACTTGTTTGTTCTTGAATTATTCAAAGAGTCAACAGTAATAAACTGGCACCCTGAAACATTATAATAAATAAATGTATTCAAGATGAAATCCAAAATTTTTTCTCCAATCCTTTTAGATTGAATATCCTTTCTTACTCCCAGATGGCCAATGTTCACGGCAGGGAAAGAGGTCTGCATTTGGAAAATAGCTTTATATTCTTCCTGTATACTATAAGATGACTGTTCGATAAAATCATCCCTATCTTCGGAGTTGTCAAGCATAACGGCATCGTTTGCCAGTGTAAAGACTGCGACTATTTCATTATCAACAATATTTCTTGCACAATAAGACGAAAAGTAATGATATTTGGAACAAATCAATATCTCATTGTGAAAGAAGCTATCGAGTTCGTTAACGCCACAAGAAAAAGAGGACAACTCCTTGCTGTCCTCTTCTTTAAGTTTTTCTATTGATATCTCAATCTCCGAGAATTGGATTTCTTCCTCCATTATTACAGATGATGTTGTTGTAAACACGTTTAATTCTTGCCTGCCTTTCCTTTATCTCAGACATTTGCGCAGGTGTAATGTTTTTAGATACACACCTTGCAAAATTCTCTCTGAATAACTTCACTTCTTCAGAGGTCATTTTAGGATTTGGAACTGTATGTATCATATTTATATAAGTGTTAAGTGGCTATATCACTGCAAAAATAAGAATAAAATTTCGTTTTAAACACAGAATACAATATAAATAATTTCGCATTTGTGATATTTAACACAAGGTTAATATGCCACACAATGGTCCATGACTTCAAATAACGTGAATTCGTCGAACTCATGTTAAATAATTGCATATATAAAAATAAATGGGGGTCGCTTTATTATTGTCACCTATAAATGAGAAACAATAACTATGCGACACCCAATCATATATAGCAGGATTTACAGTACAATCTTACAGCTCTTATTCCCTATTTTTATAATAAAAACACCTTTTCCAAAGTTTGGAAGCACCATTTCATCCATACCATTACTTTTTACCGAATAAACTATCTGCCCAGAAATATCAGTAATTACGATTTGCTTTTCTACAGGTATTCCTTTCAATACAATACATCCATTATCAACAGAAATACCACCATTTGTTATAATTTCACTAATATCTGTTGAGCCATCTTTGGCGGTGACAATACAACTATCCATATGACCACCATCAACAGTTGTCACATATACAATTGCAGTACCGTATCCAGCACAAAGTACTTGACCATTACTTACAATGGCAACAGATTGATCAGAAGAGCTCCAATTCAACTCTTTATTTGTTGCATCAGCAGGCAATACGGTTGCAACAAGTTCTTCAGTATCCCCAATCTTACCAAACGAAATTTCTGTTTTATTTAATGTAACCCCTGTCACGGGTTGATTTACTGTTACAACACAGAAATCACTTATATTTTCATCCTCACTTGTAGCACGTATCAAAACTTGGCCGGCCTTTATACCAGACACAACACCCTTACTGTTTACATCTGCAATACTTGAATCATCCGAACTCCATATTATGTTTTTATTGTCTGCATCATAAGGAAGTATTGTTGCTGTAAGTTGCTGGTTTTCTCCGGTTTTCACAGTTATAGCCTTAGTATCCATTCTCAATTCCGTTACTGGTTGATAAACCTGAACCTTACATGTTGCAGTATAACCTCCATCAACAGTTGTAACAGTTATAACTGCCTCACCTTTTGATTTACCTGAAATTACACCATCTTCATCAACAGAAGCAATATCTTCATCATCACTACTCCATCTAAGCATTCCATCATTCTTTCCTTCAGGCAGTATGACTGCAGTAAGTGAGAATTTATCGTCTTTCTTAATTCTTGCAGACTCTGTGCTAAGCCTTACCCCTGTTGTATGCTCATAAACATCAAATTCACAAACATCAGTGAAACCACCATCTTCAGTCGTCGCCTGTATTTTTGCCTTGCCATATGAATTTAGCGTAACAACACCGTCTTTATCTATTGTGGCAACTTTTTCATCCAAGGACTTCAGTGTGTATTTTTTATTCAACGCATTTTCCGGCAGAACTACAACATCCAATTTAAATTTATCTCCTACATACATGCATCCTGTAGGTTTATTTATAGAAATGCCAGTTACCGGTATTTCCTCTATAATGGTAGCCTCTTTCCAATATTTTTCCTTCTCATAATTTGACTTAGAACCATACGGGACATGTACAATACACCCACTAAGTTCCATTTCTGAATTATAATGTTTGTTATACTTTGGCGGAATAGGACTTTCCATAAAAAATGTATACTTTTACTACTATTAATTTGTGACGATGCTCCATACTCGTCTTCATCATTATCAATTACAGAAATATTTTTAGGTATATAAATAACGTTTCCTTCTTTCTTTATCAGAAAAGAGTTTGTGTACCATATATTCATTTTTGAAGGTAGTCTTATTGTATCACCTTTTATATATAAATTTCTGAAAGCTCCCGGTGCAATACCTTCTATAGCATCAGTAAGATTCACATCTATCTCCTCAGCACAATCAGCTGAAATTACATCTCCTCCTTTCACAATAAAAGCATACTTTGGAATATACTTCAATGTAGAAGGTAAATGGACTTTTTTTACAGGAATATTTGTTGAAGTAATAGTATCAATTCCTTCACGCATATACAAGAAATTCGCAAGATATGCAAATTGTCTGGTAAGAGAAAATTTCTTATAAGCAGGTCCTCCAACAATCAACGTATCAGTAACGTTATTTCTCGAAATATCACTGGGATATAAATAAATATTGTCTCTAAAGTTTTAGGCAAAGACAAAAAAGTTCCGTCCTTGTTTTCAGAGAAATAAAAGTCTGAACGCATCTGATTTTCATACGTACCTTCACCTGTCACTATATTTGCATCAGATAAATCAAGATGAATTAGATTTTTATTCTGCATTAAATCCTTTATAAATTTCATATCCGCTCCATTTATATATCCCGTGACCGTAAGGTTCTTTAAGGATACTTGATCAGGATATGAAATTTTGTTTGACAGCCATCCTGGCATTTGATTATCCACAGTCATTGTTGTCTGCTGAGCAAATATATTAATACAACAACAGAACAACAGCATAATTAAAACTATACACTTCTTCATATTTCCATTTTCTGTTTTTTTTAATACACGATAAATATAACAACGCAATAAACAACCGCCAGCCTTGATTTCTGACGATCGTTTAAAAAGAAACTTCTACTTTATAATTTTTCTCACACTTTTAATCTCAAAATCATCAGGAAGTTCACCATACTCTTTCTTAAAACGATTGGTCACATCATCGGCAATCTCGTTAGCAATTTCTGATTCATCCAAAACATTTAATCCCTTCGAACTTTGAATAAAATAAGACTCGTCCTGTCCATTAGCATGATAAAATACTTCATACTCATCATCAAACTTTATATCCATAATATTAAATAATTATATTACGCCTATAAACTCCCGGATTCAGCAAAACAATAAATTTGATTTATTACATAATAAAAAAGACGTGGGAGTCTAAACTTCATGCTTATCCCAGTCTCAGGCCTTCGCATTGCCTCCACAGAAGGATAAGCAACGCAGCCAGCCCACGTCATGACATATTATACAAATACCTTTCATCATGAATTTTCACAATGAAAAAGCGTACAATACACCCTACGCAGACGCTCCCGTTGCCATATCTTCTTCTGTGTCAAGTTTGCGAAGTTTGAGACTAGAAGATAACGCTCGTAAACGTCCTTTTATCAGTAAAATCACCCACCAGCCATAAGACTGGCTGTAATTGGAAGCAAAGATAATTATTTTTTAATTTACGCGCAAAGCAAAACAAATATTTTATTCATACATATAAGAACAATTATTAATATAACGTGAGTCCGACGAATTGTAAGCGCTTGTAAATTTGGTGATTAGTGAGAATTGCTGTAACCCTATATACTTGATTTATAAAGATTAACAAACAATAATCGCTATGGTTATTCGAAGGCAAAGTTATAGAATTATTTTGTATGGCGGGTGATTTAGCTTCACTGATTTCCTATTTTGTTGTTTTTTTGATGTGTTTATGATAAAAATAAAGGCTCGTCCAGTAAATATGCGGAAACGGAAAAATTAAACACAGATTATGGGTGATACAGAAGGAAACAATGATACATAAATGACGGCTTACCCGATAATCGTTACCACAAGAGAAATACATAATTCCCAGGCGTTTCCTCTCACCTGATATCAGTGTTTTTTGAGGAAAAATCGCGGGGCGAACTTACAGATTTTCTTGATTTTATTTTGACAAAATAAATTCGGGAAATAGGTGTAAAGGAATGTTAAATCGTATATAATAAAGGATGTTTCGGACAATACCCTGTTTTGATATACCCCATAACATAGTCCGGAAAAGTTCGTTCCGCTTTCTGATAATGCCCATTTCGTGGTGCGATTAAGCCCATTTCAGGGTGCGATATGGTGCTTTTCAGCCTCTGAAATAGGCCATTTCGGCATACGAAATGGCCTATATTGCAATGTATGGAAATACCCTTCAAACATAAATTGCTGGTATTCAGTATATTATATTATCGTCTCATAATCCGCATATTTGCGTCCGAATAAGAGCCTGTCTGCAAATATGCGCTTATTTTTCGGGGTAGAGTAGGAAACTATGATGGAAAAATCAAAATCCGGTTACAATCTGAAAGTTGCACACATCGTCATCATTTCGGCGGAAGAAAACAGTGTTTACACAGGCTTGAGACCGAGGTCTATATATTGAAGTCAGTACCCGCAGAATTTCTACCGAGCAATATCGCGATCCGTGATAGGCTGTGTCGGTGGGTGAGACGACTTCGCTCATGTGATGGAAAAGCCTTTTTCATAAGATAATATGGTGCTTATGATGTGTCATTTTGAACAATCGCCGTTGATAACCAGTGGTTTAAATGAATCATTCAAAGTCAAGTATGTTCACTGAAAAATATTTATAGGTGGCAAATGGTAATCTTGATTTAAAGTTTACAAATTTCATGTTGTATATTCATACACTGGGTTTTGCATAAATATACGCCATTGCTTTTTTATATACATTATTTTGTTCAACTGCCTGAAATTTATTAATTTTGCGTCGAATTTGAGTATACTTAAAAATCATTATAATGAATATTTCTTACAAATGGCTTAAAGAATATGTCGATTTCGACCTTACGCCGCAGCAGACAGCAGATGCTCTGACATCATGCGGACTCGAAGTCGATGCTCTGGAAGAAGTACAAACCATAAAAGGCGGACTTAAAGGACTGTATGTAGGCAAGGTGCTTACATGCGAGATGCATCCTAATTCCGACCATCTTCACGTGACAACTGTTGATTTGGGACGTGAAGAACCGCAGCAGATAGTATGTGGCGCACCTAACGTGGCAGCCGGTCAGAAGGTGATCGTGGCCGATCTGGGTTGCGTGCTCTACGACGGTGACAAGGAGTTCACCATCAAGAAGTCGAAACTTCGTGGTGTGGAGAGCAACGGTATGATATGCGCCGAGGACGAGATAGGCATCGGTACGAGTCACGCCGGAATAATAGTGTTGCCGGATGACGCTCCGGTAGGTCAGCCTGCCGCAGAATATTATCATCTGGAAAGCGACTGGTTGATCGAAATAGACATTACGGCCAACCGTTCCGACGCGCTCAGTCATTGGGGCGTGGCACGCGACCTGTATGCTTGGCTCGTGCAGAACGGTTATAAGACATCACTCCATCGTCCCGACTGCAGCAAATACTCTGTTGATGACAACGCGCTGCCAATAGACGTGGAGATAGAGAACACAGACGCGTGCAAGCGCTACGCATGCGTGAGCATAACCGGATGCGATGTGAAGGAAAGTCCTGAGTGGCTCCAGAACAAACTGAGAGTTATTGGTCTGCGACCGATTAACAACATCGTGGACATAACCAATTATATAATGATGGCCTACGGTCAGCCGATGCACTGCTTCGATGCCGACATGGTGAAGGGTCACAAGATAGTTGTGCGTACACAGCCGGAAGGTACCAAGTTCATTACTCTCGACGGCGAGGAACACACACTTGGCGAGCACGACCTGAGCATCTGCAATGCCGAGGAGCCGATGTGTATAGCCGGAATATTCGGTGGCAAGGGTAGCGGAACATACGACACAACGCGTAACGTGGTGCTCGAGAGTGCATATTTCCATCCGACGTGGATCAGAAAGAGCGCACGCCGCCACGGTCTGAGCACCGACTCAAGTTACCGCTTTGAGCGTGGCATCGATCCAAATGGTGTGATCTATGCACTGAAGCAGGCTGCCATACTCTGCCGCGAACTGGCCGGAGGAAAGGTGAGCATGGAGATAAAGGATGTATATCCGGAACCGATCGCCGACGCAAAGGTGACACTCGAATATGACTATGTGGACAATCTCATAGGTAAGAAAATAGGCCACGACACGATAAAGAGCATTGTGACAAGCCTTGACATGAAGATTGATGCTGAGACAGACGACGCGCTTGAACTTACTGTTCCTGCATACAGAGTTGACGTACAGCGTCCGTGCGATGTCGTGGAAGACATATTGAGAATATACGGATACAACAATGTCGAGATTCCTACGCAGTTAAAGAGCTCGCTTACCACTATGGGTGAGGACGACCATATACATCATCTGCAGAATCTCGTGAGCGAACAGCTCGTGGGATGTGGATTCAACGAGATAATGAACAACTCGTTGTCAAAGGTTGCATATTATAAGGATCTGAACAGCTATCCGGAGGAAAACACTGTGAAGCTGATGAATCCTCTGAGCAGTGACCTCAGCGTGATGCGTCAGACTCTGCTTTTCGGCGGACTCGAAAGCATCTGCCGCAACATCAACCACAAGCATCCTAACCTGCGCTTCTTCGAGTTCGGCAACTGCTATCATTTCCATCCGGAAAAGAAAGACGCCGAGAACCCGATAAAGGCATACTCAGAAGAGATGCACATGGCATTGTGGCTGACTGGTAAGCGTGTGGAAGGCTCTTGGGCACATGCCGACGAGAAATCGTCGTTCTATGAGCTGAAGGCTTATGTGCTTAACATCTTTACACGTGTGGGACTGCAGCCGCAGATGTATACAATGGAGAACGGCGACAACAATATATACTCTAAATCGTTGCACATAAAGGCCCGCAACGGCAAGCTGCTGGCAGAGATGGGAGTAGTGAGCGGAAAGATTCTGAAACAGACTGGCATAAGCAACGAGGTGTTCTATGCAGAGATTCTGTGGGACAACCTGATGAAGGCTGTGCGCAAGAACACTGTGCTCTATCACGACATAAGCCGTTATCCGGCAGTAAGCCGTGACCTCGCGCTCCTCGTTGACAAGAGTGTCGAGTTCGCTGCCATTGAGTCGATAGCCGTACAGACTGAGAAGAAACTGCTGAAGAGCGTAGAACTCTTCGACGTGTATGAAGGAAAGAATCTGCCAGAAGGCAAGAAGAGCTATGCAGTGAACTTCATATTGCAGGACGAAAACAAGACACTGAACGACAAGCAGATAGACAACGTGATGAACAAACTCATCAACAATCTGAAGTCAAAGCTCGGTGCCGAACTTAGATAATAAACAATAACAAAAATAAACAACAAAACGTTACTCATCGCGGTACAGTGTCTATTGAGATCATGGCCCTCCGATGATAATTTAAAAAACATTACTCTATATTATGGGAAGAGCATTTGAATATCGTAAAGCTACAAAACTGAAACGCTGGGGACACATGGCCAAGACCTTTACCCGACTGGGCAAACAGATTGCCATCGCCGTGAAGGCCGGTGGTCCGGAACCTGAAAACAACCCGTCACTGCGTTCGATCATCGCAACATGTAAGCGTGAGAACATGCCGAAGGACAACATCGAGCGTGCCATCAAGAACGCGCTTGGCAAGGACCAGAGCGACTATAAGGAGGTTACTTATGAGGGATATGGCCCTCACGGAATAGCAATCTTCGTAGATACGCTTACCGACAACACCACACGTACCGTAGGCGACGTGCGCTCGGTGTTCAACAAGTTCAACGGAACACTTGGTACTACCGGTTCGCTGTCTTATCTCTTCGACCACAAGTGTGTGTTCACATTCAAGAAGAAGGAAGGTCTGGACATGGACGAACTTATTCTTGAGCTCATCGACCTCAACGTAGAGGACGAATATGATGAGGATGAGGAAGAGGGAACAATAACAATCTATGGCGACCCGAAGAGTTATGCGATGATTCACAAATTCCTTGAGGAAAAGGGATTTGAGGATATCGGCGGTGAGTTCACATACATCCCGAACGACCTGAAGGACGTTGACGCTGACGCACGTGCGACCATCGACAAGATGGTGGAGCGTCTTGAGGATTTTGACGATGTCCAGAATGTTTATACAAACATGAAACCTCTGGAAGTAGAAGAGTAAAAAGAAAAAGCAAAAAACTATATGAGGGGGCCGGCATGACGTGTTCGGCTCCTTTGTTTTTTATGTTATTATTATGGCACATTATACATACAAGACACACGGCACCTGCAGTCAGCTGATAGATATAGACGTGGATGACAACGGTGTTATAACCGACCTGCATTTCACCGGTGGCTGCAACGGAAATCTTAAGGGCATCTGTGCCCTTGTCAAGGGACGCAAGGCGTCTGAAGTGAAGGCACAGTTGAAAGGCATAACATGTGGCAGTAAGCAGACAAGTTGTCCCGACCAGCTCGCACGGGCTATCGAGGAAATGGGTCTGTAAGCATCGCTGCACGTTAAAAGCCAGGTATGACGGTATCATCGTCATACCTGGCTTTTGCTTTATTGTAGGTTTATTTATTGTAGTCTTCGGGTGTATATTTCACGCTGAATAGCACTTTGCCGGGCTGTTTAGCAGAATACAATATATAGGCAAAGTTGAATTTTGCCTCTTTGTATATCTTTATCTGAGTGTTGCCTATGATGCTTTCGAGCAGGCCGTTCTTTATGTTGTTCTTGTTTTGGCTTATTATGTCCTTGTTGTCCATGACATCCGTTACCGAGCAATAGTAGGTATAGGTCCTCGACTGCATGTCGAACGTTACGCTGTCTGTGCGTGTGTAGTTGACAACCGGCGTAGGGCAGAAACGTTCCGTGTATTCACGTGCTTCGCGTGATGCGCGCTCTTCAATGCTCTCATGGCATGAGGCGAGTGCCGCAATTATGATAACTGATAATATACTCTTTCTCATTAGCATTAATATTTTGTGCAAAGATAGTCTAAATTCCAGAATTTTGCACTATCTTTGCATAAGATAATATATTGTGCCCGGGAAAGTGGAAACAATTATTCTTCCTGTCTGTCTGCACAGTTTCACATAACGAAGATGGATGAGAACCGGTCAAATATCTGTTGTATTTTGGCCGGCACATTGTTTTTAATTGTCATATAAACCAAGGAATATTGATGAAGAATATAAGAAACTTCTGTATTATTGCTCATATAGATCACGGAAAGTCAACATTGGCAGACCGTTTGCTCGAACGTACGAACACGATAAAGATAACCGAGGGTCAGATGTTGGATGACATGGATCTGGAGAGAGAGCGTGGTATAACCATAAAGAGTCATGCCATCCAGATGGAGTATGAGTATGAAGGCGAGAAATATATTCTTAATCTTATAGACACTCCGGGACACGTGGATTTCTCTTATGAGGTCTCACGAAGCATTGCCGCGTGTGAAGGTGCGCTGCTGGTGGTGGATGCCACACAGGGTGTGCAGGCACAGACAATATCAAACTTGTATATGGCGATAGACCATGACCTGGAGATCATTCCCGTGATCAACAAGATTGATATGCCGAGCGCGATGCCGGATGAGGTGGAAGATGAGATCATTGATCTTATCGGTTGCGACCGCACTGACATAATACGTGCTTCCGGTAAGACGGGAGAGGGAGTAGATGACATTCTTAAGGCGGTTGTGACTCGTGTCCCTCATCCTACGGGTGATCCTGACGCACCGTTGCAGGCTCTTATCTTCGACTCGGTGTTCAATTCGTTCAGAGGTATTATCGCATACTTCAAGATAGAGAATGGAAGCATAAGGAAGGGCGACAAGGTGAAGTTCTTCAATACCGGAATGGAGTATGATGCCGACGAAGTGGGGGTACTTAAGATGGACATGGTGCCTCGCGATATGCTTACTACCGGCGAGGTGGGTTACATCATAAGCGGTATTAAGGATGCGACGGAGGTGAAGGTTGGTGATACGATCACCCATGTCGACAGACCGTGTACCAAAGCCATATCCGGATTCCAGGAAGTGAAGCCTATGGTTTTCGCCGGTGTTTATCCGATAGATCCTGTGGATTATGAGAATCTCAGGTCGTCGTTGGAGAAACTACAACTCAACGACGCGTCTCTGACATTCTCGCCTGAGTCATCGGTGGCATTGGGATTCGGTTTCAGATGTGGATTCCTCGGACTGCTCCATATGGAGATTGTGCAGGAGAGACTCGACCGCGAGTTCAATATGGACGTCATAACTACAGTGCCTAACGTGTCGTATATGGTGTATGACAAGCACGGTAATGTAAAGGAAGTGCACAATCCGTCGGGGTTGCCTGACCCTACATTGATTGATCATATAGAAGAACCATACATAAAGGCGAGCATAATCACCACTGCAAATTATATCGGACCGATTATGACTTTGTGTCTCGATAAGCGTGGAGAGCTCGTAAAGCAGGAGTTTGTCAGCGGAAACAGAGTGGAGCTTTATTTCATGCTGCCTCTGGCTGAGATTGTGATAGACTTCTATGACAAGCTCAAGTCGATAAGCAAGGGCTATGCCTCGTTCGACTATCACCTTGACGGATTCCGTCCGTCAAAGCTGGCAAAGCTTGACATTCTGCTCAATGGTGAGCCTGTCGATGCCTTGTCGGCTCTCGCACATCAGGATAATGCAGTAGTGTTAGGACGAAGGATGTGTGAGAAACTTAAGGATCTCATACCGCGCCAGCAGTTTGATATTGCCATACAGGCTGCGATAGGATCGAAGATTGTGGCACGCGAGACAATCAAATGCGTGCGTAAGGATGTTACTGCGAAATGCTATGGAGGTGACGTGAGCCGTAAGCGCAAGTTGCTGGAGAAGCAGAAACGCGGTAAGAAACGTATGAAGCAGATAGGTAATGTGGAAGTACCTCAAAAGGCATTTCTTGCAGTACTTAAATTAGACTGAAGCATAACGTATAACATATAACAAGAAAATAGAGTCAGAAATGAAAGAACCTGTCAGTTCAAAGCGGGATGTCGCACGTGAGTTGGCGCGTAAATATAGCACGATGACTCACGATGAGCTTGATCTTCTTGAAAGTATTTTGATACCTATGAAGTTTCGTAAAGGCGAGACAGTACTTAAAAGTGGAGATGTATGCCGTAATATTTATTATATTGATAAAGGCCTTATCAGGCAGTATTATTACAAATATGATAAAGAGGTTACGGAACACTTGGGAGAGGATCACACAATTTTCATGTGTATAGAAAGTCTTTTTAAGGAAGAACCTTCGAAAATAGAGGTTGAGGCTCTTGAGGCAACGGTATTGTTTGCTTTGCCAAAGGTTGACTTGGAGCGCGTGGCTTTGCACAATGTGAACATACAGCTGCTGTATAGAAAGATACTTGAGGAGAGTCTGATAATATCGCAGGTACACGCAGATCTTGTTCGTTTCGAAACTGCGCAGAACAGATATAAACGCATGTGTAAGCTTATGCCACAAGTAGTTCTGCGTGCACCGCTGGTATATATCGCAAGCTATTTGCAGATGACTCCGGAAACACTCTCAAGGGTAAGAGCCCTGCCGGGTTGATGCCCGTTAGCTCTTTATTCGGTATAAAGATATCGTTTGATGCTCTTTTTAGGCGTTTTCTGAAATTCCTCAGGATGGAGTCTGATTGAGCTTAGTCTGCAATAAGCCGGCAATATCTCGTTAAGGCTTTGCCTGTTTTGTTCCATCACCTGTGCTAGATCATCATCCGTAAGTCCCATGGCGTGTGCTTCGTCATAGTCGGGATATACGAGTCCGATAAGCGTCTCCCCTTTTTGTATGACAAGGCTTTCGTTTACCATTGTCATAGAGTTGAGCTTGTCTTCTATTTCTTCAGGGAAAATGTTCTGTCCATTTGCACCGAGCAGCATATTCTTAGAGCGTCCTTTGATGAACACATTGCCCTGTGCATCCATTGTTCCGAGGTCTCCAGTATGATACCATCCGTCTTTATCGATGGTTTCTTTTGTCGCTTCCTCGTTCTTATAATATCCGAGCATGACATTCATACCTTTAGCAAGAATCTCTCCGGGAATGTTTTCCGGATCAGGACTGTCTATCTTCACCTCCATATGTACGACAGCTCTACCGCATGAACCGGGCACGAATGTCTTGTAATCAGAGTAACATATTATGGGTGCACACTCTGTTGAACCGTATCCTACGGTATAAGGGAAGTTGATTTTTTTCAAGAATGATTCCACCTCCTGATTGAAAGCAGCGCCTCCGATTATTATCTCATAGAAGTTACCGCCAAATGCATTTGTAACCTGCTCGCATATTTTCTGGTTCACTTTTTTGCTTACGTATGGCATATTGAGCAGGATGCGCATACGGTTGTTCTGTATTTTGGGGAATACCTTTTTGCGGATTATCTTTTCGATAATGAGAGGCACAGAGATGATGACGGCCGGTTTTATGTCTGTGAATGCCTGTGCTATTATTGCCGGGCTTGGTACACGGGTGAGATAATAGATGTGGCAGCCGTGCAGGAATTCGAATATGAATTCAAAAGCCATGCCATACATGTGTGCCATTGGCAATATGCTTATGACATTGTCGCCCTTTTTCAGGTTTTTGCCGAGCACCTGTTCTGCAAAGTCATAGTTGCTCCACATTGCGCGATATGGAATCATCACACCTTTTGAGAAACCTGTTGTGCCGCTGGTATAGTTTATGATGGCCAACTCGTCAGGACTTTGTTCTTTATAATAATGTACGTGTTCTTTTCGGAAATATTTAGGATATTTCTTTCCGAACATTTCGTTCAGATGTTCACGGGCATACGTCAGCTTGTCCGTTCTTGAGACAAGAAGCGAGTAATCGGGAATGAATATCACTCCTTCAAGCCCCGGCATTTTTGTCGCATCAATGACTGTGGCGACGACATCACCCACAAACAACAGCTTTGCCTCACTATGGTTTACGATGTTGTGTATCTGTTCGGCTGTGAATTCATGTAGTATAGGAACAGCAATCGCTCCGTATGTGAGTGTAGCGAGAAAGGCTACTGCCCAATGGGCGCTGTTTCTTCCGCATAAGGCAATCTTGTCTCCTTTTTTCACTCCGCTGTTCTCAAACATGATGTGCAGCTTCTCTATCTTTCTTGCCACATCGTGTGTCTGAAGTGTTGAGCCCTTATAGTCTGTCAGAGCGTCAAGATTCCAGTTGTCAATGATGTTTTGTTCTATAAATTGATTGAAGCAGGGTGTTTCCATATAGTGTATTTTTTATGTTTAGAACAAGTGTGATATGTTTGTTATTCAACGTGATTCCAATATATGGTTATGACATTATAATATAGCCTTTATACTTGATTTTCTGGCCAATTTCTGATGTCATTCGCTGTGATATGGTGTTTCCGAATCTGTGAAATGGACCGTTTTAGATTTCAATATGATCCATTTGAGGGCTCGGAACGGGGTCTTTCAGGGTATGATATGTACTCTTTCAGAACGCGCTTTGAGCTTTATCAGACATTGGATGGTATGGAACTCACGTGTTATTTATTGTCAGCTTATCTTGTAAAGATAGCGTTTGATGCTCTTTTTAGGCGTTTTCTGGAATTCCTCATTGTGAATTCTTATTTCCGATATTTTACAGAACGGAGGGAGAAGAGTGTTCAGCTCCTGCCTGTTTTGTTCCATGATGTTTTTCAGATCTTCATCGTTGAATCCCATCATCTGAGCTTCTTCCATGTCCGGATGCACCAGTCCTACAAGCTGATTGCCGTGCTGTACTATAAGACTTTCGTTCACCATTGTCATGGAATTGAGCTTGTCTTCTATCTCTTCCGGATATACATTCTGGCCGTTAGCACCGAGCAGCATGTTTTTTATTCTACCTTTTATATATATATGCCCGTCGCTGCTTACGGTGGCAAGGTCACCTGTGTGGAACCATCCGTCTTCATCGATCACCTCTCGTGTGGCTTCCTCGTTTTTATAATATCCCAACATCAGGTTAAGACCTTTTACCATCAGCTCGCCTGGGATGTTTTCCGGATCAGTACTGTTTATCTTCATTTCCATGTGGTTTACTATTTTACCACATGAGAACAATTCATACTCGGTGTAATCTGAAAAAGCTATGAGCGGTGCCGTTTCTGTTGTACCGTATGCTATGGTCAGAGGGAAGTCGATACTTTTAAGGAATGTCTCTATGCTCTGGTTCAGAGGAGCACCTCCTACTACCATCTCGTAAGCCTTACCTCCGAATACATCGAGTACCTGCTCGCGTATTTTCTGTTTCACCTTCTTGCTTATTACAGGCATGTTGAGAAGCAGACGCATACGGTTGGTCTGCACTACAGGCAGTATTTTCTTGCGTATTATTTTCTCTGCGACAAGTGGTACACTTACTATTATCGCCGGTTTTATTTGCGCGAATGTCTCCGCAATAAGCGTAGGTGACGGCAGTCGTGTGAGGAAGAACAGGTGGCAACCGTTCAGGAATCCGAAGAAGAATTCCACAGCCAGTCCGTACATGTGTGCCATCGGAAGCGTACATACAATGTTGCTCCCCGGTTTTACCTTATCTTTCAGTTTGTAAAGAATATGGTCGAGGTTTCCCCAGATGGCCCGATAGGGCAGCATGACACCTTTAGAGAATCCTGTCGTGCCGCTGGTATAATTGATCATTGCCAGTTCGTCCGGACTTTGCTCCTTATAATAATGCAAGTGTTCTTTACGGAAATACTTTGGATATCTCTTTCCGAACATCTCGTTGAGATGCTCTCTGGCGTATGACAGCTTTTCCGTTCTTGAGATAACGAGCGAATAGTCAGGGATATATATAATGCCTTCAAGATTCGGCATTTGTTCCGGATCTATTGTCGTAGCCACAATGTCGCCAACAAAAAGAAGTTTGGCGTCACTATGATTTACAATATTATAAATCTGCTCCGGTGTAAACTCGTGCTGTATAGGCACAGCCACCGCACCATATGTCAGTGTGGCAAGCAATGCTACGCCCCAGTTGCTGCTGTTGCGTCCGCACATGGCTATCTTGTCTCCGCGTTGTACTCCGCTGTTTTCGAACATGATGTGCAGCTTTTCTATCTTTCTTGCCACATCATGATATTGCAGTGTTGCGCCTTTGTAGTCAGTCAGGGCATCTCTGTCCCAGTTGCTGATAATACTTTGTTCGATATATGAATTGAAACTTGGTATCGGTTCCATTGCACAAATTTCGTTTTTATGTGCAAAGATAATACCTTATAGGCACATTCCCAAAAGTTTTGTATAGTTTTTATATCAGCGAGTTGGTAATTATTCGTAGCGCATGGATTTGGCCGGATGAATGTGTGATATGAGATAACTTGGTGCGATAAGCACAAAGATACATATCAGCATGGTCATGGCGTTGAGCAGAACAATTATAATGGGATTGAGTTCAGCCGGCACTGTGCTGACATAATATGTAGCAGGATCGAGCTTTGCGAATCCCGTGAATTTCTGAAGTAGAATGATTCCTATGCCGAGAATATTGCCTATTATCAGTCCTTTGCCTATGATGAATGCCGCAAACCACAGGAATGTATGTCTTACCATTTTGTTGCGCGCTCCGAGAGCTTTGAGCACACCTATCATGGATGTGCGCTCAAGAATGATGATGAGCAGGCCGGAAATCATTGTCACGCCGGCCACTGCTGTCATGATGGCAAGTATTATCCAGACATTCAGGTCGAGCAGTTCGAGCCAGGAGAATATCTGTCGGTTGAGTTCCTTTATGTTCTTTGATGTGTATGTGTGGCCGTAGCTGTCGGTAGTGCGGTTCACGTTTTTCACAATCGCATCCTCCGTGATGTCCATCTTGTTGAAGTCATTCACCGAAATTTCGGCGCCTGTAGCCTGGTTGTCTTCCCATCCGTTGAGTTTCACGGCTGTATATAAGTCTGTGAAACAGATGGTGTTGTCATATTGCGACAGATTGGTCTGATATATTCCGGATATGGTGAACCGTCTCATTCTGACGCCATCCTGATTTATGAAGTATGCGAATATCTTCTCGCCGCATTTCAGTCCGAGCTTGTCCGACATGGCCTTTGATATGAGTATCCGGTTCTGACTCTTCTCGTCGGAGAAGTGCGGGATGCTGCCCTCAATCATGTTCTGATGAATGAACGTGGAGTCGAATTCCGGACCGACACCTTTGAACACCACTCCAAGAAAATCGTTGTCGGTCTTCAGTATGCCCTGAGTCATGGCATAGCGCTGCACGTGTTTCACGCCGGGCTGTTTCTTTAGGACATTCATTACGGAGTCGTCCATCTGGATGGTTTGCGTCTCAGAGGTCTGCAATGTCATGAAGTCGGCCACCTGAATGTGGCTTCCGAATCCTACAATTTTGTCTCGTATGGTATGTTTGAATCCGAACACAACACTTACGCTCACAATCATTACGGCAAGTCCTATTGCCACACCTGCTGTGGCAATGCGTATTGCCGGCCGTGAAACCTTGCGTTTGTCGTTCTCCTGTGCGGAGTATATGCGTCGTGATATGAAAAGTGGCAGATTCATTTATTTGTCGTCAGTATGTCCGGAATAAGCTTCGAGCGCCTTTCTAAGTACAATAAGCGCACGTTCCAAGTCTTCTTTTTTTAGTACATAAGCTATTCTCACCTCGTTCTTTCCTGCTCCCGGTGTTGTATAGAAACCTGAGGCGGGAGCCAGCATAACGGTAGCGCCCTCATACGAGAATTCTTCGAGACACCAACGGCAGAACTTTTCGGAATCGTCAACCGGCAGCTTTGCCACGGTGTAGAACGCGCCCATAGGTATCGGTGAATAAACGCCGGGTATGCGGTTAAGACCGTCGATGAGGCATTTGCGGCGCTCCACGTATTCGTCGTAAACGTCGCGGTAATACTCCTCTGGCGCGTCAAGCGATGCCTCGGCTACTATCTGTCCGATAAGAGGAGGTGACAGACGGGCCTGACACAGCTTCATTACAGCTGCCCTGACATCCGGGTTCTTTGTTATGAGCGCACCTATTCTGATGCCGCACTCACTGTATCTTTTCGACACGGAGTCGATGAGTATCACGTTCTGTTCAATGCCTTCAAGATGGCACGCGCTGATATACGGCGAGCCGGTGTATATATACTCGCGGTAAACCTCGTCGGAGAAAAGGTAAAGATCATATTTTTTCACCAGGTCGCGTATCTGGTTCATCTCCCTGCGGGTGTAGAGATAGCCCGTCGGGTTGTTCGGGTTGCATATCATTATGGCACGTGTGTGCTCGTTGATAAGCTCCTCGAATTTCTCAACTTTCGGCAGCGAGAATCCCTCCTCAATGGTTGTCGCGATGGTGCGTATCTTCGCTCCGGCCGATATTGCGAACGCCATGTAGTTGGCGTATGCCGGCTCTGGAATTATTATCTCGTCGCCCGGATTGAGGCACGACATGAATGCGAACAGTACGGCTTCCGATCCGCCCGACGTTATTATAATGTCATCAGCATCTACGTTGATGTTGTATTTCTTATAATATTTTGTAAGTTTCTCTCTGTACGATTGTATGCCCTGCGACGGAGAATACTCCAACACAGTGCGGTCGATATGTTTCAGCGCGTCCAGTCCCACCTGCGGTGTGGGCAGGTCGGGCTGTCCTATATTCAGATGATAGACCTTTATGCCGCGTTTCTTCGCGTTGTTGGCAAGCGGTGCGAGCTTCCTTATCGGCGATTCGGGCATTTCAAGTCCGCGGGTTGATATTTCTGGCATTGTACAGTTGTAAAATTTATTTTCCGGCAAAGTTAATAAATAAATTTATATTAGGCCAAGCCACGTGACATTTTTATGATTTTATTGGCGCATGTCCTTATTTCGCATTTTTCGTTATGCGTTTTTCGGAATAAATTGCTACTTTTGCCGCCGGAAGAAAAGAATCACATCAACATTTAAAGTGAATATATGAGATCGAGAACAACTAATTGGTTTGAGACAACCGTACGCTACGACCGTCAGTCTGAAGACGGCGGACAGAAGAAAGTGAGCGAGACCTACGTGGTCGATGCTCTGAGTTTTGGAGAGGCTGAGGAAACCATAACAAAGGAAATGGAACCCTATATAAGCGGTGAATTCGAGGTGAAGAACATCTCGCCGGCATCTTACGGTGAGGTGGTTTTCAGCGACAGTGAAGCCGATGACCGCTGGTACAAGGCAAAACTTACATTCATTACGCTTGACGAGAAGACCGATAAGGAGAAGCGCACGAGCGTGAACTATCTTGTGCAGGCATCTGATTTCAACGGAGCTGTGAAGAACATCGAGGAGATGATGAGCTCGTCGGCCATGGACTATATGATAGCCAATATCTCTGAAACGAAGATAATGGACGTCTATGAGCACAACGCTCCGCTGAAAAAGGAAGAGCCCGACGACAAACCTGAATATGAAGCCCAGGAGGTGACTGCGTGATGAACATCGACGTGGCAAGCAATCTGCGCAAAGTGAAGGATGCTCTGCCTGAGGGTGTGCGCCTGGTGGCCATAAGTAAGTTTCATCCTTCTGAATACATCATGGCGGCCTATGATGCCGGACAGCGTGTGTTCGGCGAGAGCCGTGAGCAGGAACTGGCCGTGAAGGCAAAGGAGTTGCCGAAGGACATCGACTGGCATTTTATAGGCCACCTGCAGACAAACAAGGTGAAGTATATCGCGCCCTACATAGCTATGATAGAGGCTGTGGACTCGCTGAAGCTGCTGAAGGAGATCAACCGTCAGGCCGCAGCGAACGGACGTGTCATAAAAGTGCTGCTCGAGCTTCACATCGCAGAGGAGGAGACCAAATACGGACTGTCGCTCGACGATTGCCGCAGTCTGCTCGAAGCCGGAGAATGGCGCACACTCAACCATGTGTGCATCTGCGGTCTTATGATGATGGCCTCAAACGTGGATGACGAACAGCAGATACGCTCGGAGTTCAATCTCGCGGCTTCATTCTTCGATGAGGTGAAGCAGAAATATTTTGCCGACGACGACAGATTCTGCGAACGCAGTTGGGGTATGAGCCACGACTATCATATAGCAGTGCAGTGCCGTTCGACAATGGTCAGAGTGGGGACTGCTATTTTCGGCGAAAGACAATATTGAGCCTTACGGCAATACCTGTTAATAATGGCGCATACGTGCAACAATCTTAATGCATGTATGCGCCATTTTTCTGTCATTAGCTTGCCTTTCATCGGTGAGCTGTGTCCGTTATTTTGGGCTGTCGGTCTTTATTTTTTAATTGCGTCATACACATTCTTTTATTTTGCATCCTATATTCCCGCTTTAACGGAAATACAGATGAAATTATGTCCAACAAAAAACCATTGTCTTAAATCCAGTATAAGCGTTGTCTTGTTCGGATGAAACGATAGAAGGTGGACAGTTGTCAAATTAATTTTCTTTCTGATCGGTGTTGTTTCTTGATGATGAAATGAAACAATATGGCCAGGTTTCAAATTGTAACCTGATTTTGATTTTTCCCTATTAGTTTCCGATTCTACCCCGAAAAATAAGTGCGTATTTGCTGATAAGACTCTCATCGGGCGCAAATACGCGAAATATGAGAGACTTTTATAATATATTGAATACCAATGACTTCTGTTTAAGGGGTGTTTCTTCGTATTGCAAAAAGCACCATTTCGGCTTGCGAAATAGCCCATTTCAGGGGATGAAATGCACCATATCGCGCCCTAAAATGGGCTTAATCGTAACACGAAATGGGCTTTATCGGAAAGCAAAATGGATTGTTCAGGACTATGATACAGGGTATATGAAAAGATGATATAGCCCGAAACAGGCATCATAATGCCGTATTTAACATTCATTTACACCTCTTTTCCGAATTTATTTTGTCAAAATAATGTCAAGAAAAATTGTAAGTTGTCTCCGTGAGTTTCCTTGGAAAAAGCTGATACCATGCGTTAAAATAGGTATGGGAAGAGTTTGTCGGGTGATCCGGAAGCATGTGCCACGCTTGCAGTGATGATTTATCGTTTATGGCAGCGCGGATTTGTTATTACGCAATGTCCGTGCGGTCACGGTTAATATGTCATTGCTTTATCAGTAAATTTGTCTCTGACGGATGTCTCTTTCGTTTCCGACTGCTGTTTTTGAGCACAGTTTATAAATCATCGGCATCAAAATTCTTTATTTCTTCATCTGCCTGTTCATTCATTATTGTGTGCAGATGAGTATTTCCCTATACATTATTTTATAATAAAAACAGTGGCACGAAAGACATCGTACCACTGTTCCGTTTCTGTTGTTTCTTATTCTTATTTCATTATTACTTTCTTTCCTCCGACAATGTATATGCCTTTGCCTGCTGCTGACGCGTCGTTTCCGACGTATGCGCCGTTGATTGTGTAAACGCGCTTGTCGCTTTCTGTCGGGGTGACTGACGGTAGGCCGATGCCCGTGCTTGTGTTGTGTACGTAGTTGAATGTCACGGTTCCGGTGGCCGTATCCTCAGTGATGTTTCTTAGTGCTTTGTTCACTTCAGGACCGTTGGTGTACCATGTGAAGTTTGGCAGTCCCTTATCGTCGGTCAGTGAAGTTACGTTGTTCTCGCCGGGGAACGGATCGCCCTTGTGGCTGTTCTGATATTCGGCCGTTGTGTATTCGCTGTTGTATGACGAAATGAGTATTCCGTCGGCCGGTATGAGCGCGAAGCCTGGACGTCCCGGAGTTTCGTTTGGATGGTCGTTGAAGGCAACGGTGCTCTTTGGCCACTTCACATGGTAGGCGATGAGACCGTGACCGATGGCATATCTGTTCCAGTCTTTTTTCTGGATGTTCTCAAGTACGATGTATTCTGATTTGTCGGCGTCGTTCACCATTTTATATGATTGTCCTCCGTCGCTTACAGGTGTGGCTGTAATGGAGGCGTTGTTTTCGAGCGGTGTGATGGTGTGCCAGCCGAGGGTCTCGCGTTCCCATGCAGTGTAGGCAGTAGGGCAGTAGCCGTAGTATGTATATTCGCCTCCGTCCATTATGCTCCAGTATTCCATCGACTGGTTGTCTATCTGTGCTTCAGCAGAATAAGGATAAAGGTCAGGAAGTCCTATGCAGTGTGAGAACTCGTGGCAGAAGAGTCCGATGCCGTTTATTTTCGGAGTGGCGAACATGCCGCTCGTAACATCAGGGTTGGCGTTCAGCTCATTGTTCACACCGTAACGCTGCACGCTGACACCGTTGTATGTGCCGAAGTTTCCTATTCCTGATTTGGGCCATATTGTGCTCGGGTCGGCACCGTTGCTTTCGCCATATCCTGCGTATATGACGTAAACGAGGTCGGCAATGCCGTCGGCGTCAGAGTCATATTTGGGTGTTGAGAAATTGATCTGTGCGGATGCCAGGGTGCAGGCCTCCTTTATCATTTCGTCGCAGTTGACATCCTTTACCGAACCGCTGTTTTTTCCATAATATGACATGTCTTTCGACAGTGTTACAGGACCTACTATGTCGAATGTCGGTTGATAAGCCCCGAAGCTCATGTCGGTGAAATATTTTTTCACGCTTCCGTGATTCAGACTCTCGCCGTAGCCCATTTCTGTCTGTTCGTCACCGTTGAGATACTGGTCGAATACGGTTTTCGGATCGTTCACGGTGAACTTGGTGTCCTGGAATTCTACGAGTATGACGATGGCGGTCGGTGTGCCTGTGCTTGGAAAATAAGGAGGATTGCTCGTCGGAGCTATCGGCTCACGCCTTTGTGCCATTCTGTTGTTGTCTGCTTCTTCCGAGAAAAACGCTTTCAGATTCTGCTTTTTTACGAGCGACAGTTCGTTTATCGATCTTTCTGTTTTTTCGTGCGCAAGTTGTGAGGTAGGAGTGATGTTGCCTTTAGCATCTATATCGGCAATGTAGAAATTGTTGCCGGAGCGTGCAAGTATCACATTGTCCGTGGTTGTGTACCAGCTGAAGTGTTCGTCTCCGTGGAGTCTTACGGTTATTGTCGTGCCGTCACTCTGTCTTACGGAGAATGGTGCCGTGTTGGCTTTTGCCGCCCATGACGTGGCTGTTAAGGCCGCGAGCATGACGGTAAGTAAAATGTTTTTCATCCTATTTTGTATTTTGTTTGTTTTTATCGTCCTTCTTATTGTGGCCGAACCAGTATTGTCCTTTGTTTCTGGTTCTCGATCCGAAGGCTATGGCTTTCGTAGGGCAATGGTGGTAGCATGCGAAACATGTAAGGCATTTGCCGTTGTGCAGCCATTCGGGTTCCATTCCAACGCCACCTTTTATGTCGTGAACAGGGCAGACCTTTGCGCATCTGCCACATTTTATGCATTTATCGTTGTCAACCTTGAAAGGCGTGTCTTTTACAGTGTATTTCAGGAACATGTGACCGATGAACCTGCTGTTTATGCGTGGCCACCGTCCTATCACAAGTTCTTGTATTCCGGACTGTCTGGATTTTATCAGTCTGATATATTCTGTAAGTTTGTTGCCTGCATCGTCTATTTTCTGTTTCTCCTTTTCAGGAGTATCAACATCCATGAACGGCATGCCGACATACGACTCGGGCATGATGAGTGTGAACGAACTGTTCAGAGTTATGCCGGCCTTTGCAAGGTCGCTCCTGAATATGTCGATTGTCTCGCCTATGGTGTCGCCTGCGGTGCATACGGCGTAACAATAATTGTTGTTATAGCCTGAAATATGCAGCTTTTTAATGAATTCTCTTACGATTATTGGTGGTCTCCATCCGTGTACCGGAAAGCAGAAACCTATGCTTTCACCTTCTTTGAGAGTGAATTCATGCTTGTCGATAATATCTGGTATGTAAAACAAATCGTCTCCGGTGGCTTCTGCTATCTGTTTCGCAGCCCATCGGGTGTTGCCTGTTGCTGAAAAATAGAATATCATGCGGTTACTGGTTGGTTTGTATGTTGATACAAGATGTTATGCGTAAAGAAAAATCCCCAAATACGTGTGACTGGTAAATGGGGATTTAAGGGTATTGTGGTTGTTTCTTGATGATTTTATTTTTTCTCAACCATATCGCCTACAATATACAGGCGCGTCATTTCATTGACGCCGTTGGTGCGTACGGTTATTGTTTTTTTGAAATGGCCTGGAAAAGTGTTCTTTCCGTTATATGTCACTTTTATCTGTCCCTTTTCTCCCGGTTTGATAGGGGTCTTTGTGTATGATGGCACCGTGCAACCACAACTTGCGATGGCCTGATTGATGATCAGCGGCATGTTGCCGGAGTTGGTGAATGTGAAAACACATTTCTGTACAGGTTCATCTTCAGAAAACTTACCAAAATCGTATGTTGTGTTTTCAAATTTGATTTCAGCGTATTTCTTCTGTGCCATTGCAAAGTTTACTGTCGCCAATAACAAAAACGACATTATGAGAAACTTTTTCATAATCAAGTGTTTTAATTCGCTGCAAATTTAATAAAAAGAAATGCGGGCATCTGATAGTGATATTATATTTTCACATTAATTAATATATCACTGCATATCTTAATCTGATAATCAGGCAATTGGCTCAAGTTCAATCGATATATAGAATATATATAGCATGTTTTTTTTACGTTTCAAAGAAATATTGTACTTTTGCAGAAAGTATAAAAACATTCGTAACATTATGTATAGAAGCAACACGTGTGGAGAGCTGAGGCTTTCTGATGCCGGCAAAACAGTGACGTTGGCCGGATGGGTTCAGCGCGTAAGAAAAATGGGAGGAATGATATTTGTCGATCTACGCGACAGATATGGCATAACTCAGCTTGTGTTCAATGAGGCTGACGACAGCGAGCTTTGCGGTCGTGCAGGAAAACTGGGACGCGAATATTGTGTTCAGGCCACAGGACTTGTAAGCGAAAGGCAGAGTAAAAATGCAAATCTTCCTACCGGAGATATCGAGATTATAGTAAAGAACCTGAATGTACTTTCAGAAAGTCTCACACCTCCATTCACCATAGAAGACAATACAGACGGTGGCGACGATATAAGAATGAAATACCGTTATCTGGATCTCAGACGTCCGTCTGTGCGCAAGAATCTTGAATTGCGCCACCGTATGACAATCCTTATCAGAAACTTCCTCGATTCAAAGGATTTCATTGAGGTAGAGACTCCGATACTAATCGGTAGTACACCTGAGGGAGCACGCGACTTCGTCGTGCCGTCACGAATGAATCCCGGACAGTTCTATGCTTTGCCACAGAGTCCTCAGACTTTGAAGCAATTGCTTATGATAAGTGGATTTGACCGTTATTTCCAGATAGCTAAATGTTTCCGTGATGAGGACTTGCGTGCTGACCGTCAGCCGGAGTTCACACAGATAGACTGTGAAATGTCGTTTGTGGATCAGGAAGATGTCATCGAATTGTTCGAAGACATGGCAAGACATCTGTTTAAGGAGATACGTGGAGTGGAACTGCCTGCTAAGCTTCAGCAGATGACCTGGCACGAGGCTATGCGTCGTTTCGGAAGCGACAAACCGGATCTTCGTTTTGGTATGGAATTCGTCGAACTGATGGATGTGCTGAAAGGAAGCGGTTCGTTCCAGGTATTCAACGATGCTGAATACATCGGAGGTATATGTGTGCCTGGATGTGCAGGATATACTAGAAAGCAGCTCGACCAGCTCACTGATTTTGTCAAGAAGCCTCAGATCGGTGCGAAGGGACTTGTCTATGTCAAATTCAATGAAGATGGCACAATAAAGAGCAGCATCGATAAGTTCTACAGCCCAGAGGTAATGCAGAAACTTAAGGAAAAGGTGGGCGCTAAAGATGGAGACCTGTTGCTTATCCTTAGTGGCGATAAACCAAACAAGACACGTGTACAGTTGTGTGCCCTACGTCTGGAAATGGGAGATCGTCTCGGACTGCGTGATAAGAACAAGTTCGAATGCTTATGGATAATTGATTTCCCGCTCTTTGAATGGAGTGACGAGGAACAGCGTCTGATGGCAACTCACCATCCGTTTACAATGCCTAACCCGGACGATATTCCTCTTCTTGAGGATCATCCGGAGCGTGTGAGAGCTAAGGCTTATGATTTTGTATGCAATGGAATAGAAGTTGGTGGCGGAAGTATTCGTATTCATGATTGCAAGCTTCAGGAAAAGATGTTCAACATTCTAGGCTTTACTCATGAGAGAGCGATGGCACAGTTCGGCTTCTTAATCAATGCTTTCAGATACGGTGCACCACCTCATGCTGGACTTGCTTTTGGTCTTGACCGTTTCGTATCGATAATGGCAGGATTGGATTCGATTCGTGACTGCATCGCATTCCCGAAAAACAATAGCGGAAGGGATGTAATGTTGGATGCTCCGTCAGAATTAGACCCGAAACAACTCGAAGAACTCAAGATAAAAGTTGACTTAAGTCAAAAAAATAGTTGAAAGTTCCCGACAATACGTAAAAACGGCCTTTTCTTCGATAAATAAAAGAAGAATATTAAAAAATTAGTCGTACTTTTGCAGTAGAATTAAATCCATGATCAGTTATATATTTGACTTGGAGTTTTTATTTTTACGATAATATGACAGAAAAGAAAGCTGCAACGAAAAAAGTTGTTACAAGCAAAGCTGAAACGTCAAAGAAGACGGCGGCTAAAAAAAATGAGGTAGTTATTAATGCTGAGAGTGTTGGATTCCGCGCTGGTGATGTATATCAGGCTCTGGCTGCTGCAGAAAAACCAATGAGTGTAGCAGAAATTGCAAAGGCTGCGAAAATCAGTAAAGAAGAAGCTTATCTTGGTATTGGCTGGCTCTTTAAAGAAGGAAAAGTTAAAGATGAGGATTCTCTCATCGCATTGGCTTAAATTTTAAAACGATATCAAGGGAGAGCTGCAATAACGTTACAGCTCTCCCTTTTTTTATTATTCATGGTTTTAGATAAGGAGATATTACGTGTGTTGTCTGAAGTTGGAGAAGATGGACTCTCCATAAAGAAGATAGCCATACATGTGCATAATGCTTGTAATTCTTTCTTTGACAGGATGTCGTATGATGAAGTGCATGCTTATGTTACCAGTTTCCTTATTCGTAATTCGAAAAATCCGCATTCATTAATAGAAAAGTTAGAACGACGCGGGTATTATCGGCTTAACCGTAATTCGTACATGACACAGCAATTAATGCTGCAATTCATGGATGAGGAAAACCGGGACAGAAAATGTTCAGAGGATTTTCATACAGACGAGGACCATTCTTTGTCATTGTTCTGAATATGGTCTGACAATAGTACTAGTTCTTATAATGGAACTTTTTATGCCGTAAATACAACAATTTTAATTTATTTTTTTGATATTTTTCTATAGATAGAAATATTTTATGTATTTTTGTTAAGGAATATACATAATATATACTATGGATAAAGTTAACAATCATCTGGTTATAATGGCAGGAGGTGTAGGAAGCCGTTTTTGGCCTATGAGCACTTCTGACAAACCCAAACAGTTTATAGATGTCCTTGGAACCGGACAATCATTGTTACAGCTTACTTATGACCGTTTCGACGGAGTATGTCCGCCGGAGAATGTATGGGTAGTAACGAATAAAAAATATTTCGATATAGTTCATGAACAACTGCCTAACGTGCCGGTCGAGAATATATTGTTGGAGCCATGCAGGCGAAATACAGCTCCGTGCATTGCTTATGTCAGCTGGCGCATAAAGTCAATAAACCCAAAGGCAAACGTCGTTGTGACCCCCAGTGATCATATCGTTACAAACAGAAAAGAGTTTAACCGTATAATAAATTCGTGTCTTGATTTCACAAGTGATACCGATGCGATTGTTACACTTGGTATTACACCGACATGCCCGGAGACAGGATACGGATATATACAGGCCGACTTGAGCTCATGTTCTTTGCGTAATAAAGAGATTTACAGGATAGATTCGTTCAAGGAAAAACCAGATCTCGATACAGCGAAGAAATATATTTCACAGAAGAATTATTTCTGGAATGCAGGCATATTTATTTGGAATGTCAGCACTATTGTCAATGCATATAGAGTTTATTGTCCTCAGATTGGTAAGGTTTTTGAAAATCTTCTGAAGGTGTATGGAACGCCGGCAGAGCGGGAAATGATAGATAAATATTATCCGGAATGTGATAATATATCTGTGGATTATGCCATTATGGAAAAAGTTGAGGACATATTTGTGTGCCCTTCAAACTTTGGATGGAGCGATCTTGGTTCATGGAGCGCACTGCTGATGCAGACACATCGCGACTTGTACGGCAATGGTCTGTTGGGTAATAATATACATTTGTATGACTCACACAATTGTATAATACATACTACTCAAGAGAAAAAGGTTGTCATTCAAGGACTTGATAATTTTGTGGTGGCAGAGAAAGATGATATGTTATTGATATGTAAATTGTCTGAAGAGCAGCGGATAAGACAATTTGCGGAGGAGTGAGCCGTTAGCTTTGTTTCGGTTTCGTCTGACAATACTATTTTGATGTGTTCTCGAAAGAGTACATATCACGTTATGATTAGGTCCATATTGAGGCATAAAAGAGTCCATCCCGGGTCTTGAAATGATTTATGTTGAGAGCTCACACGGGTTGTTTGGCAAGTCCAAAGAGCCCATTCCGTTGCAGTGGAAATAAAATGCCACCTTTTGAGATGCAAGTAAAGACAATAATTGTTTTTTGATTTTGTGTCGAATTCAAAATGTTTCATTATAAAATAAATAAAGGTAAAGGAGCATATCCTTTACCTTTATAGTTTCAATTAGTTTATCGGTGTATTGTAACAACGTCTTCTTTGGTGCAAGATTTATTATGCAGCTTGTTTCTTTTTCTTATAATGACGTACTATTGCATAAATTAATACTGCAACAACGAATATGGAGATTGTAATCCATTTTATGTATTCACCATACTCATTAATCTTGTTGTTTAGCTGTTCTTCCGGAACAATGGAGTGCAGATACCATCCCAATGCAGCAAGCACGCAGTTCCAGCATCCAGCTCCTAATGTTGTATATAAGATGAATTTCCAAAAGTTCATCTTTGCAAGTCCGGCAGGGATTGAGATTAATTGTCTTATCACTGGAAGCATACGGCCTGTGAGTGTTGCGACTGCACCATGATCGGCAAAATATTTTTCGCTTTTCTCGAGCTTCTCTGTATTAAGCAGACACAATCTTCCCCATCTGCTGTTCACAAATCTATAGATTATCGGGCGTCCAAGATAATAGGCCAGTGCATAGTTTGCTATTGCTCCGAGATCGGCTCCTATTGTTGCAAACAGAATAACAAGAACAATATTTAATTCGCCTGCGGCTGCATGGTAGGCTGCCGGAGCAACGACAATTTCTGACGGAAAAGGGATAAAGGTACTCTCTATAAACATAAGGAATACTATCGCACCGTAGTTAAGATTGTCTAATAATGTGGAAAGGATGTTCATTTTTCTTTAGTGTTTTCTTTTAACTTGTTATACATATATTTATAATATTCGTTCACTGCAAATCCTTTTGGAAAAAGATGACCAAGTACGAATTGTGCTTCGTCACTTTCCTCTTCGCATGCCTGTTTCAGATAAGACAAGAATTCTTCCTCTTTATTCAGTTGCTGGCAGCAGAGAGCAAGATATGCCAATCCCTTTTTGTTTGTGTCAGCTCTGAATGTGGTGATTGATTTTAATATCTTGTATGCTATGTTCACATATCCGCAATCGAAAATAGAGATCGCTATATGTATGGATATCTTCCTGGAAAAATCCGATTTATGGATGGCGTTCTTATAATATCTTATGGCATTGGAAACATCGTTGTGCTCAAGATATATGTGAGCCTTTAAGACCATCAATTCATTTTTGTCGGATGTTTCTATGTTTTCTGCTTTCCCGACATATTCCAAAGCCTTATCCATTTCGTCAACACTGGAATATGCAAGTGCAAGTTCCTGATATATCTCAATGAGATTCGACGGATTACGGTTGGCTTTCTGTTCGGCTGTTCTGTACGCTGATATAGCGTCGTAAATCTTATTCAGATTGATGAGAGTATTGCCTTGAAATACATATCCGCTTTGATCTTCAGGACATAATTTGGTGAAGCGTCTATAATATTCCAACGCATCTTCATATCTCCCTAACCTGAACAGACCGTTTGCTTTATTCAATAAAGCTTCGTCATCTTCAGGATTGATGGCTATGGCAAACTCGCTGCTTGTGATGGAATCGTTTATCTTTTCATCCATGAGTTGTGCCGCAGCCAGTCTGTTCCAGAAATGATTAGAATAAGGATCCTCGTCCAAAAGTTCCTCGAATATGTGTTCGCTGCATTTATAATTACCCTGTCCGAGCGCGATTCGGCCTTTCAGCTCTTTATAATCAGGCAAATCATAATCTTCGGACATGGCAAGCCAACTCTCAGCGATGTCGTATTTTTCGTAATCAACAAAGATTGTTGCGACGTCTAAAATGAAGTCAGCAATGTCGTCTTCGTCAATATATTCCATCCGGTCATGCAGATATCTGTCTGCCATTGCGGTTTGTTTGTTTACAATCATTATCTCAGCAATCAGATAATAATAGTCCAAATCGCTTTTGTCGCAGACCATATCAGCATATTTCTCAGCAAGAGCCGAGTCATGTTCCTCAAGCAGAGCGAGTCTTGCTCTGAATATGACCGGCATTGTTGAGCTGGGAAATAGTTTTATTGCAAGATTTATAGCTTTGATTGCCTGAGAGATATTGCCTTTGTCATAATAGAACTCGGCAATATCTGTCAGTTCTTCAGGTTCCATATATATATCTTCGTTTACGAGTTGTGCCTCCTCGTATCTTTTTATAATGTTTCTGAATCGTAAGCTATCGAAGTCTTTCTCGCCGTTTGCCATTATTTATTTTGTTTGGCCCAGGTGTCTTTTAATCCTACGGTTTTGTTAAATACAGGCTTATCTGCAGTTGATACAGGGTCGGCCATGAAGTATCCTATGCGCTGGAACTGCAGATATTCTCCGGCTTTGCGTTCAGCTGCATAATCCTCTACATAGCAGTTCTCGTTCACTTTCATGCTGTCAGGATTAAGCAACTCTCTGAAATCCCGTTCGTCTGCAGAAGGATTTTCTACGTTGAACAGTCTGTCATATATTCTTACGGTTGCTTTCTTGCAGTGTTCTGTCGATACCCAATGCAGTGTACCTTTCACTTTGCGGTTTGCGCCTTCGCGTCCGCTTTTTGATTCAGGATCATATTCTGCCTGTATTTCGACAATATTACCATCCGCGTCTTTCGTACATCCTGTGCACTTTACTATGTATGCGTTTTTCAGTCTTACCTCCTTACCCGGAGTCATTCTGAAGAACTTCTTCGGTGCGTCTTCCATGAAATCCTCGCGTTCAATCCACAGATTCTTAGAGAATGTTATGGTATGTGTGCCGTCAGCTTCGTTTTCCGGATTGTTGACTGCAACCATTTCTTCAGTCATTCCGTCAGGATAGTTTGTTATTACGAGTTTAACCGGATTCATAACAGCCGAAACTCTTATTGCACGCTTGTTAAGATCCTCGCGTACGGCAGCCTCAAGAAGCGCCATGTCATTAAGAGCGTCGAATTTCGTGTATCCTATTGAATCGATGAATTTGCGAATGCTTTCAGGTGAATATCCGCGACGTCTCATACCAGACAATGTGGGCATGCGCGGGTCATCCCAGCCGCTTACTCTTTTCTCATTTACCAATGCCAGCAGCTTGCGCTTGCTCATCACTGTATAGGTGAGGTTCAGTCTGTTGAACTCAATCTGTCTTGGTCTGAAGTCATTTATATTTTCCGTCTCACCGTTCATCTCCTTCAGGAAATCTATGAACTTGTCATACAGAGGGCGATGAGGCACGAATTCCAGTGTACAGATAGAATGTGTGACACCCTCAAAGTAATCGCTTTGTCCGTGTGCGAAGTCATACATCGGGTATGCATGCCACTTCGTACCGGTGCGGTGGTGTGGGGTGTGGATGATACGATACATTATAGGGTCGCGGAAATGCATGTTCGGGTTCGCCATGTCGAGCTTAGCTCTCAGCACCATGCTTCCTTCCTCGGCTTCCGCGGTATTCATCTTCTCAAACAGTCTGAGATTTTCTTCTATCGGACGGTCTCTGTATGGAGATGGTTTACCCGGAGTGGTCGGTGTACCTTTCTGTTCGGCGATCTGCTCTGATGTCTGTTCGTCTATATACGCATGTCCGTTTTTGATCATCCATATTGCAAACTCCCAGAGCTTGTCAAAATAGTCTGAGGCATAGAAAATATTTCCCCATTTGAATCCGAGCCATGTTATGTCGTTCAGAATATTTTCTACATATTCGGTGTTTTCTTTTGTCGGATTTGTGTCATCGAATCGCAGGTTGCACACTCCATTGTATTTCTCTGCGACACCAAAGTCCATACATATGGCTTTTGCGTGTCCTATATGCAAATATCCGTTAGGCTCTGGCGGAAAACGTGTTTGTATTCGTCCGGCGTTCTTACCTTCTGCCAGATCTTTTTCCACAATCTGTTCTACAAAGCTGATGCTTTTTTTCTCCAGAGATGTCTCTTCCTCTTTGATTGCCATATTATTATGTTTATTAATAATTATGTTGCAAAATTAAGAAAAAAAATCAGTTATCTCTATTTATGACATATAAAATTTGTATATATGTCCGATGTGTATGCGCATTTGCAACATATCTTTTCTATTTGGTATCAATTATTGGTTAATAATGCCATTGCTGTTTATCGGATATCTGATTGCGGTAATCATTCCAAATTAGAAATATTGTGAAAAAACACATAAAAAGAGAAAATATGTTTTATAATATAAGAAAAGATTTTAAAGTTATATAAAAATATGTTACCTTTGCTTCGTTATCCTGAATACAATCTTTTTACCTTAAGAGAAAGGCTAATACCTATTGAAATAAATGCAGGCTTCTGTGAAGAAGCCTGCATTTTTGTTTTCTGTCGAATGAATTGTTGCATTCGCTTTATGTGTATTTTCTCTATTTTATTCCCCTCTTGTTCAGAGCCTGAGAGTATCTGCGAGCGTTTGCCATGTGTTCGTCATAGGTGCGTGCAAAGTTGTGCGTGCCGCTGAAGTCTTCTTTTGCGCACATGTACAGATAATCATGTTTCGTGTGATTCAGAACGGCATCTATGCCTACCACAGACGGAATTCTTATAGGTCCAGGTGGAAGTCCTGTCCTACGGTAAGTATTGTACGGACTGTTGATGTTCAGAAGTTTATTGTATATTCTCCGTAAGTCGAATTTCTTCCATGCGAATTTTATTGTCGGGTCGGCTTGCAGGGGCATTCCGTCGGGATATTCGCTGTTGCGAAGTTTCAACCGGTTGTAGTACATGCCTGCTACCATAGGCTTCTCCTTATCGTTGGCGGTTTCTTCGTCAACAATGCTTGCCAGAGTCATTATTTCCGTAGGACTCATTCCTATGTTGCGGGCTTGCGCCATGCGTTCCTCATTCCAGAATCTGTCGTATTCCTTTTTCATACGTTTAAGCAGATTTTCGGTGCTGGTGTTCCAGTATATGTCGTAAGTGTTCGGTATGAACATACATATCACTGTTGTAGTGTCAAACCCCAGCTTCTCACAAGTCTGTTCGTCCTTCAGGGCTTTGCAGATACTTGCGCTGTCTATCATCAGTTTCTCAGAAAGCGTGGCCGATAGTTTCTCGATGGTCCTTACCGACGGTATTGTCAGGTTCACCGGTGTCTGCAATCCGTTTTTCAGTCTTCTGAAAGTCATTGCCGCACCTTCCCCGCTGCTTATGGCATAGCGTCCGGTACGTATGTTTTCTGCATATTTGCTATATTTGGCGAGCAGTTTGAAAGCTGTGATTGCATGTGGCTTAGATACCTTTGTAAGCTTCACCGTTACCGAATCCATGTTGTCGTCGTTGTCGATGTAAACATATTCAGTCGTGTCTTTTGCGGCCATTGACGAAAAGAAATAATAATAAATGGTTCCACAGATTATCAATAAACATATTGCCGCAATAATCAGAATAATCTTTCCAGATTTCATCGCTATTTGTTTTTCGTGCAAAGTTAATGCATTTTTGTTCGAAATACAAAATAATTCATCCTAAAAAATGTCTTTATTTTATAATACTTTAAGCATTGAAATCATGACCTGTATGCCTGTAAAAAGTTTCTACTTTGCCTATCATATTTCTTGCAGTCGTGTGATGAAATAATCGTTGGCCGTATGGTTGTGATTTGAGATGATTTTCCTAACTTTGCCACCCGATGGCATAATGTGCCTGCCGGCCGTGCGAATTGTGGTATGAAGTGCCCTTATTGCGGCTCATCCTGCACATTTTGGTTGCCGTGTGACAATACAAACACAATCGATAGATTACACATGAAGATAACATACATATTCCATAGTGGTTTTGCAATAGAGACCGACGGATGCATCATGATATTCGATTATTGGATGGATCCGTCTCATGTCGTGCCCCGTCTGCTTGAGTCTGACAAACCGCTTTATGTATTCTCGAGCCATTTCCATGAAGATCATTTCAACCGTGAGATTTTTTCGTGGAAGGACAGAAGTGCAGACACGTTTTTCATATTGTCAAAAGACATATTGAGACACCGCAGGGCTGCCAAACCCGAAGCTGATGTCTGGCTTGCAAAGGGAGCGTCATGGAGCGACGGGATGTTGAGCGTGACGGCCACCGGAAGTAATGACAGCGGTGTGTCGTGGATCGTAGAGACCGCCGGTAAACGCATTTTTCATGCGGGCGATTTGAATAATTGGTATGCAAGATTCCTTTCAGACGATAGTGCCGACAGCGGTTCCGACAGCACAATAAAGGAGTTGGACGTTGATCCGGTGAAAGAAGAGAAGATGTTTCTCGGCGAGTTGAAAGACATACGCAAGGTGACCGATTCTTTCGATGTGGCCATGTTTCCGGTCGATGGACGCATAGGAAACGGATACACCCGTGGCGCCCGGCAATTCATTGACACGTTTGAAGTGGGGCTGTTTGTGCCGATGCACTTCGTGGCGAGCGGTTTCGAGTCGGCATGGCGTATGAAAGAATTTACCGATGCCCGTGGAATAGGCTTTTGGAAGATAGGGCGTGAGGGTGAGACCATTGAGGTGTAGAAACATTGATAAAACGAAAATCAGGTATAAACGATGAAGCACATAGAGGTCGTAGCAGCCGTGATATGTCGCGACGGCAAATATTTTGTCACACGGCGCGGGTATGGGGAGTTTAAGGATTATTGGGAATTCCCCGGTGGAAAGGTGGAGGAAGGTGAGAGTAGGGCAGATGCCTTGAAACGCGAGATAAAGGAAGAGCTTGACGCCGAGATAATTGTCGGTGACTACATCACCACCGTCGATTGTGACTATCCGTCTTTTCATCTCACCATGCACTGCTATATGTGCACTGTGTCGGCAGGCCATCTGGTACTGAAAGAGCATGAGGACGCCGCGTGGTTGGACGTGAAGGACATGGCGTCGCTGGATATGCTGCCGGCAGATAAGGAAATAGTGAGAATACTCTCTGACCGTGTCTGATATATTACCTTACAATTTTTCTTGATTTTATTTTGACAAAATAAATTCGGAAAATAGGTGTGAAGGAATGTTAAATCATATATAATAAAGGGCATTTAGGATAATACAGTCTTTTGAGATACCCCATAATATATTCCGGAAAAGTTCGTTCCGCTTTCTGATATTGCCCATTTCGCAGCACGATTAAGCCCATATCAGGGCGCGATATGGCCTATTTCGGCACCAAATATGGGCCATTTCGCATGCCGAAATGGTACATATTGCGATGCAAAGAAACGCCTCTTAAACATAAATTGTTGATAATCAGTGCAATATAAAAGCCTCTCATAATCCGCGTATTTGCGCCCGAAGGAGAGTCTGTCCGCAAATACACACTTATTTTTCGGGGTAGAACAGGAAACTCCGAGGGGAAAATCAAAATCCGGTTACAATTTGAAAGTACCCCATATCAATTTCATTCAGCAAAAGAAAACAATACTGCTTAAGTAATGAAGCAGCGTTTTTTATTAAAATCAATCATCGGTGAATTCTTGATTGGGCGCGTTCAGTCATACGGTATTGTGCTTATGTGGAGCTAAAGCGGGCTTTTCGGATATGCGGAACGGTGTTTATGATGTGCCCAAACGAGTTGCTTTGTAATGAGTTGATTGCCTGTATATTATGAGGATAATTCTTTAATATTATGCAAAAGTCATTGCGTGTTGTTGTCTCCATACATGAACTTATGCGTGACAAGGTGTTAAATTCGGGCTCAGAATCTGAAACTTATGCTGCCATACGGAAGGCAGTTGCCTTTCAGACTTATGGAATAGAAGCTCTGTAAATCCTCTTCCGAAGGCCGGCCTATCACATTATAAAATCCACAACGTAGGGAAAGAAGTCTTTTTCCGAACGATTTTTCAAATGTATAACCCACGTCAACCCTATAATTCATTGGCTCGCGTGTGGTCCTGAAGGTATCCTCAGAATTGTCTGTGAATTCAAAATCATAGTCAACCACTTTGCCTGAGTGTGCCATACCGCCAACGGAGACGAGCGAATGTTTGTTGAGACGATACGACAGGGCAGCGCCCACCTGATGAGGAATGTCGTAGAGAGACGGCATCTTGCCACGCTCTTTCAGTATGTCGAACCATTCGCGGCTGCGCGAGTATGAGTAGGAGAGCTGCAACAGCCAGCGCTTCCACGTCTTGTTCATATACAGTCTTATTCCGAAACTGTCGCCGTCGCCGGTCATGATATACTGGTTCCAGTTGTTGTCTTCCACGAAGGCGTCGGGCCTGAATGCCATCAGGTTGTGTCTGGTTTTATAATATAGTGATACCTCTACGAGTCCGCCGTCCATGAAATGTTTCCATCCCGCTTCGTAGTGTTCGGACGTACGTGGTTTATAGCCGTCGATGCTCGGCATGCGGAAGTCTGTGGGCATGTCCAGATAGCTGAGCCGCAGGCAGTGGTAGAATTGCTCCATCCTGGAGAAGTTGAGATAAATCATGTCGTCATTCCACGGAAAGTATCTCAGCGAGAAGCGTGGCTGTATGCTGTAATAATATTTATTGCCGTGTGGGAAATATCCTATTCCGTGCACGCCTGCCTGTATGGACATGCGCTGTGTTACGCGTATGCGGTTGTCGTAGAATACAGATACCTGGCTGATAAGCTCATGGCGTGGGCGCAGGTTGTCGCCGAATGCGGCGAGGTCGTAAGTGTCGAACGAATATTTAGCGCCCCATCTTACTTTGTATATATTGTCGGCCGAATAGGAGAATTCGGTTGAGGCATTGAGCGACTTGATGCCGCTATGTATGTAACCCTCGTCGTCAAGCCCGAACATGTCAAGCCTTGCGCGGTTGACGTGTTCGCTATAGAATAATGATGTGTTGCTCTCCAGTTTTCCTAACATTGTGCGGTAGGTGAGCTGATAAATCTGATTGTCCCATCTAAGCACTGACTTACGCTCGTCGCTGTTTGTCGGCATGCGGTAGTCGTCCCTTGCTCCGTATGCCATAATGCTCAGTGAGCTGCGTTTAGATATATCGTATGACAGCTTGGCATTGTAGTCGTAAGTGGCATGGTTGAGCCGGTTTTCTTCTTTACGCATATTGTCGAAGAAGTCGAGCCAGCTGCGTCGTGCACTTATCATGTACGACAACTTGTTCTTCACGATGGGGCCTTCCATCGTCACAGATGCGGCAGGCATGTCTAGTGACAATGTGTTCACATATTCGTTTTTATTGCCGTCCTTCAGGTTTACTTCTGTTACTGACGACAGCTTCCCCTCGAAACGGGTTGAGAAGAAGCCTTTGTGGAACACTATGTTTTTTATGGCGTCACCGTTGAACATTGGCATGAGGCTGTTGAAATGGCCATGATGAAACACCGGTACACCGTCGAGCAGGAACAGATTCTCGTCGGTACTGCCGCCGTCGGCCTGAAGATTGTTTCCGGCAGGCGACGATATGACACCCGGCAATATCCATATTTGCGCGAACAGATCGTTCTTGCTGAACGACAGCATGTTTGAGGCCGCCAGCTCGCAAAGTTCGTTTTCTTCTTTGTTTTTCTCAATAGTGGGCCTTCTATCTCGAATGCCAGAGGTTTCAACGGTACAGACAGGAAACGGTCTTTGTCTGCGTTTACTTGCAGTGTGTCCGGCTTGTATCCTATATAAGAGACTATTATCTTATAGTTTCCTTTCGGAGCGTATATTCTGAACAGTCCTCCTGCATCGGTCTGTGCTATCTGTCTGTCTGTCGTTGTTGCGGTCAATGCGTACTATCGCTCCGTATAGCCGTTCGTTGCTCCCGTCCTCATACACTGCGCCGCTTATACATACGGTCTTTTTTTTAGTCGCCTGTATGATGAGCTTGCGTGGAGGCATGGACGAAATGTTTACGTCGTAATCTTTCAGGACAGCCCTCAGCAGTCTCCCGACTGTGGTCGTTCCGTTTATTCCGGGATTCACTTTCCTGTCCAGGTCTATCATGGCCGGATTGTATGACAGGACTATGCCACATTCTTTCTCAATGATCTCAAACCATCGCAATATGGTGGCGGAGGAGGCACTTATGCTCAGTGTCTCTTCCGCCACCATATGTTCTGATTGCCGTGTCTGACTATAGACTTCGTACGAGGTGGATACTTGCGCGATGATGATCAACAGCAGCAGGTATAGTCGCTTCATTTATACAAGACGTAATGTTTGCCTTCTTTCAGTATCTTATATTTGCATCCGCATAAGAATGCCAGTTCTTTTGTGATGTTCAGGGCGTCGATGGTCTCGATGCGTGTCGTGACGAGGTTGTTTTCCAGTCCGTCAGACAGTTCGATGCGTATGCCTGTCTTTTCTTCAATCTCTTTCACTACATCAGTGATTTTCGCATTATTGAAGTCAAGTGTGAGGCTGTTGTCGGCTGTGTCCGTTTCCGGTGTGGTTGTCATACCGGTCTTTATGGTGCCGTCTTGAAGTATTGCTTTCTCGTCTTTGTTTATTATGACGCTTTGCTTGCCGCAAGTCACTTTCACGGTTCCCGTCTTTACGTAGACTCCTGAGCTTGCAGGAGTTGATGCGTCCACAAGAAACGATGTGCCGAGCACTTCCACGTCAATGGCTTCTGTCTTGACAATGAAACTCACGCCATTGTGCCTTTTCACTTTAAAGAATGCTTTGCCTTTCAGTATGGCGTTCCTTGGCGCATGGTCGTCCGGGTGGCTGAATTCGAGAGTGGAGTGGGGATAGAGGTGCACTTCAGACCCGTCTGAAAGCATTATCTGCATCTCTGATGCTTCATTATTGGCATAATATGCCACGTCTTAATCCTTGTTCCCTACAAGATAGGGTATGGAGAAGAGCACAATAATCAATAATGAGGCAGCCGCTGCAAACATCCATGTTTTCCGGACCGGACGATTTATCGTGCGTCTGTGGCTCAGAGCAGGCTCTATTTTCAGCCATGCCTTTTCCACGTCGTAGCTTTTCTCGTCCGGTGTCTTTATCGGACGATCTATCAGAAGCCGCAGTTTCTGGTATTCTTCGGCATTGCCGGCAATCCATTGTTTAAGCTCAGCTTCCTGCCTCTCAGTCATCTTCTCATTTGCGAAGTGTCTGGCGAGCAGTTCGTTTATGTCATCTTTACGGTTCATTTCTATTCGTGATTTATTATTTGAGACAAAATTATGATGATAACCGTAGCCACAACGAATCTGTTTTCGGCAACGTAAGTACGCAACAGTCTGATGGCTTTTGTCATTTGGTTCTCAATGGTTTTCTCAGACAAGTTCAGTGCGGAGGCAATCTCTCTGTATTTCATGCCGTGCAGTTTGGCCATCATGAAAATATCCTTACATCTGGGTGGAAGCACCGAGAGAGCCGACTCAATCTTTTCTTCTGTAGAAGTATGTTCGTCGCCAGCATTGTCTTCATCGGAGATATTCTGTGATGAAGCATTGCGGCAATCTATCGGAACCATCTTGTATGTGCGTTTGCGCAAGAAAGAAATGCTGCGGTTTTTTTACGGCAGTGGTCATGTATGCGGCAAACTCCGGCTCGGCCATAGAGTCGAGTCCTTTATTCCATACATAGACGAATAACTCCTGAACAATGTCTTCAGAGTCTTCTTTATCAGAAACATATCCATAGGCTATGTTGCATAGCCGTGGATAATGTTTCTGAAATCTGGTTTTGAATATTTCCTTATTGTCGGCTCTCATGTTGATAGTGTTTCAGTGCTGCTTTTGTTTTCAGAATCTGAAGCTGACACCGGCTGTTACGAAGCCTTTATGTCCGAGACCTGCTTCGAGGAATGCTCCTATGGTTTCGTTGCCTACTCTTACTGCAATGGGGTTCACCTGATAAGCAAACGATGTCTTAAGATCAGCCTTTTGCGCTGCCATTTTTCCTGCGTCTGTAAGTCCTGTTTCTTTATGGCTCTTCAGATTTACGCCGGCCGAAGCATTTCCGTAAAGTTCTACGAGTTTGCTCTTAAAGTATACGAATTCAGCTGTCGGGAGTATCATGAAGTTCAGTTCGCGCTCTTTTATGGACGGTGTCTTGTCTGCTTCCAATGTCAGTTTACTGCTGGAGTGTGAGAATCCGAAGTCTGCACCTACTCTGAAACGGTTGATTGAATAGCGGTAGCTCAATCCGTAAACAATGCTGTACTTTTCATCGGTACGTTTGCTGCCTGTTATGGCGTCCGCCATTCCGAGTCCTAAGATGTCTACAGTTGACTGTGTCAGTCCGTCACTCGCTGAGATTCGTATCTCGTGTTTGTTCTCTTGTCCGTTTACCAAATTAACTCCTGCGAATAAGCACAAAGATAATACAATAAATTTGAATTTCATAATGTTTGATTTTTTAATGATTAATAATGTCTGTTCTTGTGATTTATTTTTGACCATATAACGCGGGTTATTCGGAATACCCCTATTTACTGCGCGGAAATTTTCATAAATTCGAAAATTTATTATTTCTGTGTAATCTGTGGTTTGACTCGAAATGATGTAACGACTGCAATCATGTTTCCATCCCGTGTCCGGTTTAGAGCCTGTATAATGCCATGTCGTAGTTGTATGATTTCGCAAGGTAACATTCAAAATATGTTGACGATTATGTTTCGGTACGATATGCTGTGCGGCAAGTTGAATACATATTTCTGGCCGTACGGACTGAAAAGAACAGGTACTTTACGGATTTTCTTTGTGTAATAAATTATCCTTTGAAATAGCCGAAAACCACATTCTTTATTCGGAGATGCAAGGTTTTGTTGGCAAGTGAGTTTAATTTATAGACATAATCTAAAAATCTTAAATATGAAAATTTGCAGTTTTATTAATTCCTTTTGGCTGATAGCGTGTATTTTTTGTATTGTCTCATGCGATGAGGAGAGTGATTTTATTACCGGGCCTACCACGAGCAGCACGATGATAAGCGGAGTGGCACGTACTGCCGACGGCATGCCGCTTGCGGGAGTGCAGGTGAGTCTCGACTATAAAGAGTCGGTATGGCTGGGACAGCAAGTTACGCGTCATAAGGCTAAAGGCGTGACCGACAACGAAGGGAACTATCGTCTGTACTTTGAGTTGCGTGACGATGAGTTGCGCGACGGTGGAAACGATGCGTCAGTAGCGCGGAACTTCTATCTCACAATAGACCTTTCTTCACTTTCTGAAGATATGTATATAATGCCGAAAGACATCAAATCGGACAATGATGGACAAAAACTGCTTTTTTATTACGATAACCTCCATTTTGATAAGGGCAAGTATTATACTCATAATATTTACATCCCGCGTAAGTGCTGGATTGACGTAACCATTGTAAACAATGGCAAGATAGAGCCAAATGATAAGTTCGTCGTGTCGAACATGATAAAATATGGCGGCGACCAACTGCCTTTCAACTCTTATTATAGCAACGGTCGTGTGCTTATGGAATATCCGGTGGCTATGACGTCAGACCGTGAACAGACGTTCAGGGTGCCGTGTGCGCTCAACGATTCTAATAGTATTTATATCGGATGTATGGAGGGTGGGGTAGGCTCGTACGATGCTGTCACACCAGTCAAGAAGGTCTTTGTAACAGAAGGCGGACTGAAGTCGGTAAGGTTTGAGATTGACGCTGCTGAGTGAAACAGATAATATGGTTTAATTAAAAGAAATTATGATATGAAACATGACTGGCTTGTATGGCTCATTTACAAGCATACATGTTTCATAGAATTCATATAATTAAGGCTGCCCCTTTCTTATTTATCTTATTTAGGGACAGCCTTACATCTGTGTTATAATTGTGTATGAATTGGTTTTCTAATTTTTCTCACTAATCTCAAAAGGTTTTATGGACTCAGCGTTACCATATTGTATGTACATTTGATATTTGCCTGGTTTCAGGTCGCTTATGTCAATCATGAACGGAGCGACATATTTCACGGCTTTCACCATTCGTTCTTTTTTGTCGAAGATTACAACTTTTGCCTGTTCCTGTGTCGGCAATGTCAGACGTATGCCAGCGTTGTTTGGTGTGAAGGTGACACGTACGTCGTCGAGAGCCTTGGCATAGTTAATGGGAAGATCCGAAATATCTTTGGGAGAAAATCTCACCATAACTTTGAGTGGCACACCTTTTATGCCATCGTCGGGCATGATATATACAGGTATTTCTGTGTCCGGCTCCAGTTGCATCAAGTTAAGTTCTACGTTTAATGAGCCGCTGTTGGACGGATCGATGCCAAGAGTAGTGTTTTCGAATACGAATGTTACCTCGACAGGTGTGTTGTTAGGATTGTCGGCGGAGCGCGAAATACCCATGATATAACCTTTGTTTTTTATCACATTGTCGGAGGTTAGCTTGGTCCATGCAGTCTTTTCCGGATGCTCTGCACGCGAACGTGTATTATATTCACACAGATAGAACGCTTTCTTCGCTCCGTTAAGTGTGTAGCCGAGCGAGTTGAGGTCGCTTATCGCAGAAAGACTGACATTTGCCGGGAACGATATGAAATTCCACTTACCCGGTGTGAAAGTATATTTCAATATCAGTTTCTTCACCGTGGCAAAACCATTGTTTACAACTACCTGTCCGCGTGAAGACGGATTTGCATAAACGGTAAGCTCATCAACTTCGTCCCCGTTGTTAAGCACCAGCTTGCCGTCAGCCGGCACCGTCTTATCATTAATGACGTAGAAACGGCATGTTGACAAGGGCGACGTGAGATATTCGTCGGTACCTGGCTGCACGGCAGCAACCTCAATATATGCAGACTTGTCTGTAGGTATTGTGTGCACATTCAGTACATTGCCTTCGATAGTAGCATACTCACTGCCTGACGTTATATAGTAAAGCCCTGTTCCTCCGGATGTGAATCCGGCGTCAAGTGTGTAAGTGAAGGGCTTGCTGTAAGGAAGAATCTCGGTTGCAGTCCATGTGGCTTCCTGCTCTTTTCTGACATCCTTTTTGAGATAAAGGCGTCCAAGTGGAAAATTCATATGGTCTTGATTAATATTGTCTATCATATCACCGTTGATTACAATGTCGGTCTGTCCATCGATTGCCACATCATACTTACGCAGGTATATTCCGTCTGATGGTTTCACAGAATTATTTTTGGCATACATTGTTTGTGTATCCTTCAACTCACCGTTTACAGTGAGAGTGAACTTTACGTCGCCGGCACTCTTGTTATCCTGTATTCCATAATAGGTGAACAGGCGTGAATAAGGACTATCTTCGGTAAAATTGAATGTAAAGCTGCCTGGGGCGTGTGTGCTGAAACTCTTGTAGAAGTTAATACCGTCAACAGGAAACGGATTTCCACCATCCACACCTTGGTCATATACAACTATATTATTATATCCGCTGGTGGCGGCGTTCCACTTTACGTCTGGGCCAATCCATTTGAAACGCTCAACGCCATTGTCCTCAATCATCTCAGATATGTAATTATTCCCGTCTTTTGAAGTAAACTTCGCACGATATGCATATCTGTCAGTTGTATCAAGCAAAGGCACGGTGAAATCACGGTCAAGTGTCTCTGGTATTGGCAACAGATAATATCCGTCAGACAGAGGTATATTGTCTGAAGTGACTGTGCTACTGCCGTCACGCAGGCTGAAGCTGACAAGCTGCACGGTACTTATTCCGGCTCCGCTGTCATCTACTTTTGCCAATATCTTACGTCCGGCTAGACTGCCGTCGGCACTTGGCACAAGTCCTATCAGTTCAATGCTTTGAGCCTGTATATACAGGCCAAGCATTGAGAACAATAAAACAAATATATATCTTACTTTCATTATCGTATGTTTATTTTATTTGTATAATCCTTGTTTGAATTAGATGTGCGTACGCGTACAATGTATGTGCCTGGAGTGAGCTGATGAGAAGAACTCGACGCGTTTGTGGTTGTATAGACACGGCGTCGTCCGGCTGTATCGAATATCTCAATAACAGACTTTTCTGTAAGTCCGTCTATGCGACATGTGTTGCCGTTGATAATTACATACGGCTTCTTGTTGCTGGCGTTCTGATCTATTCCGGTTGTCTCATCATGGACATTGAGAACAAGAACGAAGCGCGACTTAGCATCAGTTGCGTCTTCAGCCTCGAATTCATAGCCATTACCATCGAGCAGATTCCAACGCTGACCTGTCTGCTTGTCGAGCAATTCTGCCTTGTCATTCAGTCCATAGCCGTATGATTTGATTGCAGCTATACGGAACTTTCCGTTGGATGAAAGTCGCAGATATAATGGAATCTCAACCTGCTTTCCTGGAAGTACATTGACAGATAGGTTGCGATCTTTGCATACCGTAGCTATTTCGTTGGTCTTTGAGTTCAGACCGCCCCATATCTTCACAGCATCTTCACCGATGACAAACTCTGTAGAAGTCTCGTCCTGGAGTTTCACCTCGGTGCGGTCTGCCAATTTGTCGGTGTCACCCTCGAATAGTCCCAGACGTAGCATCTTGTTCTCGTGCAGCATATAGTGGTCGAATACCTTGCGGCTTATACTTGTGTTCTTAGACTCTGGCGTTATCACAAGACTTGCACCGGACTGTCGTGTCTGTACGAAGAATGGCTGGAACGGCATTAGCTTCTGTGTCTCGTCATAATTCTCAACCATATCCCAAGCCGTGTAAGTGTCGCTTTCGGGATTATACTGATAGAGATATTTCACCATCTCGTCCTCATTAAGAAGAACATTGAATCTCTTGGTGAGGTTTATATTCGACAGATATGGGTTGCCAATAAGGTTCCATCCTGCATCAAACTCGCTTGCGCTCGGATAATATTCAAGCATGTCGGCATAAGTTACATTGCCGCTGCTCAGCATGCTTCCGAGTGAAGTGTTAACCAGACTTGTAACATTATCATCAGTCTCAACTTTTATCTTTATACCATTATTAAGAACACCCTGCAACAGTTTTGCCTTCACACCGAATGATGCATAGGGCGATGTGGCTTCAATGACGTTTCCTCCATCTTTGTTGTCTGCCAGAGAGAGTTCAACTATCGGTTCGAGTGCAACATTGAGTTTGAGTTCGCCGTTGCCGCTTACACCCGAAAGGTTTATTGTTACCGGATTTACAGCAAGCGGGTTAAGGTTGCTCTTGTTGATGTTTACCACAATGTCTTGCTCTGCAGAGCTGCTCATGTCAAGCTCGGAAATATTTGTTGAGGCGTATTCAGACTCAACTGCTGACACAAGTACTTTGCTTGTCGGATTGGCACTTACGACGCGGCTTCTGACAATGATTTTGTCTGTTGCCTCATCGAGTATGATTGTGTCGCCTTCTGTATAGTTGTCAACAGAGAGATTTACCTTAACAGGCAGTTCTCCTGTAGTGCCATCATACATCAGCATCATTTCACATCCGTCGTTAAGTACGGTTCCGTCAACGCTGAAACTCATTCTGTCGTTGCTACTATTGAGCAGTGGTACATAAGTAGCGAATGGTTCTGTTGAACCTATCGGGCGCAGTGCCAGCTTTATTGCAGGACCTGATGTGATCTCCGGCACGCTAAAGCTAATCGTAGCAGTCTGTCCGGAACTGAACACCGAAGCTTTACTCATTGTAAGTGTATAGAACGAGTTGCTCAATGGTATAAGCTCTGCATGATCTGCATTAGCATAATTATATGGTGTTCCATTCATCATACTTATGCGGAAGTTGGCATTTACGCCCTGCGGAGCGGCCACATGCACGGGCTGTCCGGCCTCAGTGTCTTGACTGTTCTGTGTGAACGAGCTTGACGGATGGAACGGCATGTGAGAGAAATTCTCATTAGACGTTGTGCCGTAAAGCGTAACCGGCGCACCTGTAACTACATCATAAATCTTTCCGTCGTCGCCCTTGTGGTCCATGTCTACGAACGATACCAAACCAGGAGCGTCAAGACGCGGATTGTCCATCATATACTTGCGTATCTCGTCTGACGACAGCGCACGGTTCCAAAGCATAACCTGATCAACCGCACCGTTGAACCATTTGTCGCCAAGATAGTTCTGTCCTAACATCATTGCCGAATTTATCTTTGCAGCAGGCACAGTTGTCGCACGCGAGTATTCTGCACCATTGAGGTATACATGGAATCCGTCCGAAGCAGCCACAAGAGCCACGTGCATCCAGCGTCCTACGTCAGTAGGCTTGAAATAGTGAGTGGTCGCCCATCCGTAATATCCGTCGTTCCAGTGGAAGCGCAGGTTCTTGTCGGCAAGGTGTATACCACATACGGCGCCTCCGCCACTACGGAAGAATATCAGAGGCTTGACACCTGTAAGCATATTTTCGTTGTCAATGCGCACCCATCCCATAATAGTAACATTGTTCTGTCCGTTAAGATTAGAAATAATCTGTGTCGACGAAACAGCAGCGCCACCGTTCTGGAACGTGAGAGCCTTGCCCGGATCCACGGGAAGCATCTTGTTGTTGACAGTAATCACCAAAGGCACCATGCTGTTATCTTTGCTGACAATGGTGTCGGTAAGAGTCTTTACTCCGCTCAGTTTGTCCATGTCGAGCTGAAGCTTAGCCACAGCCTTGCCGTTGACAAATTTCATGTTGTCGGCTATCTTGAACAGTCCAGTCTTAGACGTTATCTCATATAGTCCTTCAGGCTCGGTCTTTCCGCCGACAAGACGGGTACTTATACTATATGACACCTGACTTTGGTCATAGACATCTATCTCGTTTCCTTCCATATCGCCGTCGAGAGAAGGCTCCACTGCGGCCTTATTCTGAAGCACGGCAAGCATCTTGTCGGCAAGGTCAGCAGTCTTTACTCCCTTGGCCACCATTGATGCTCCATTATTTCCAGCCTCAAGGTCAGCCACTTTCTGCCATGACTTGTTTTCGTCATAAAGTCCGCTTGCATAAAGCTGATACTGTTTACCACTTTGCCATGATAAAGGCAACTCTATGTTGAGAGTCTGGTTTCCTGCATCAGAGAACGGACGGATCTGGAACACTTCTGACGCAGCCATATAATACTGTGAGTTGACGCCCATGCTGTCAGGATGCAGGTTGGCGTAACGGTAGACGCCGATTTCAGGCGAATTGTCGCCCGACGGTGTGAGATATATAGCCGTGCCGTTGCCTGTATCGTATGCAGTGCGTCCCTCCGGAGTCTTTACCTCCGACTTCACCGCACCTACAGCCACTGGCATCTTCACGTAAGAAGTGACAGCCTGTGTACGCGGAGCCATCCCTGTACGAGAGAACAGCTCATGCTCCTTGCTGAGTTCTCCGGCATTGAAGTCATTATAATACACCAAAGCGTCAGACTCTGATGTGTCGTGCGAGAACATGGCGCGCTTAACATCGTTGGCATTGAGCGCACGGTTCCATATCTTAAGTTCGTCAACAGCACCCTTCATCGGCATGCTTTCAAATCCATCGGCAAAGAGCGAAAGATTTACTGCGCTATTGAGCGGAGCCCACTGCACGATACGTTGTGCCGAAGCCACCTCGCTGCCATTTACATATAGTGTAACATTTCCGTCACGGTCCTCACTCAATGCAACATGCGACCACTGTCCTTTTGTGAGTGTACCTCCCACAAGGTCAGCCTGCTGAGCGTCATTGGCATCATAAGTGGCGCGGTCGAAGAGCTGAGCCGGAGCATAACGGAACTTCAATATACCTTGGTCGAGCAACAATGCCCAACCACGGGTGTCGCGCTGGAGTTCAACCGGACGATTACACAATATCACGCCATCGTTTTCCGGTTTAACCCAGAAATCGATAGTAAAATCATTATAGAAATAATCTACATTACCAAGATCCACGCGTCCGCTGCCGTCACTGTAAAGAGACTGGCCGGGTTTCGGCGCATACTCTACATTAGTCTTTGCCGAAGCTGACGATACAGTATATTCAGCCGACTCGGTTGTTACGTCAGGCGATTCACGCAGTGTGAGTTTCAGCTTGACTTTGTCGCCATCATTCAGATTTGATGTCAGATACTGATAGGGATTGTTTACATCCTGTCCGTTTACATACCATGTATAGTCATAATACAATGGAATAGTCCATTTTGTGTCTATGCCTATTGTACGGCGTCCGTTTACATTTGATAGTTCCTTCAGTGAAAATCCGTTCTTGAAGTAACGATCAGCCGGATGCTCAAGGTCAGCCACCCACACACCGCGTCCGTAGTCGCCGATTACCATTTCCTGTGTAGTATAATTCAATGCCACGCGCTTGGCTGCAAGCGGATTATAGCCCTTGAGCCACAAACTCCATTGACCTGTAGTGTGGTCACGTAGATAAATACCTGACGATGAGCTGAAGAAATACAGGTCGCCCGTTCCTTCGTGGAACAGTATGTCATCGCACGATATTGACGGCAGTCCCTCCGACAGATTCTCACTGTTGCCTGTCGTAAGGTCATACTTCAACACTTTTCCGGTCTGTCCTACATATATGACATTGCTGTTGTTGGGGTCGGCAGCAATCCATGCATTGGTGAACTTAGCGGGAACCTTAGAACCATTAGAACTGTTAACCATAACTGTTTCAAACGTATTGCCGTTGTCGGTTGAACGCATGATGGTGTGGTTCGTGTTCATCACAAACAATGTAGGCTTGTCGCCGTCACGGGTTATGGCAAAGTCGCGTGCACCAACACCGGCTCCGGTAACGTCAACAGTATTGGCAGAAATATTGACTGTCTTTCGTCCGAAGTCGTCAATTCGGAACAACGACTGTTCGTTGCTTCCTTGTCTGTGAATCAGATACCAGCTGCCTGTGCACACATCTGCCATAGTGTATCCTTCATGCCATGAACTGAGAGAGATTCCCTCAAGGCCACCACCTCCGCCACCGGAGAAATAGCATGTGCCGGCATAAGGATTGATAAATGCCTCGGTTCCCTCATATCCGCGCCAGTGACCCCAGCGTCCGTAGCGGTAGGTCTGTGCGTCAACGTCCTGAGTGTTGCCGAGCATTGTCTGGTCGCCAAACTCGTTCACCTTAATAGAATAGTGCAGCTGATTGCCCATCGAGCTGTTTATGTTGGTCCATTCATAATTGTTTATGTTCTTATCCTTGACAAGCAGTCCTGCGTCAGAACCGCGGAACACTCGTCCGCTGCGATGAGAGACTATACAATGATTGTCTGCATTGTGTCGTGCACTGGTTGTTGTATAATACAGTCCGTCATCTGCTTTAGCCTTCAGACGGTTTCCCCAGGCAAATTGCTGGAATGTATGTCCTCCGTCACTGCTTATTGCCGAACTCATGGAGCATCCGTACAGCCACTGTGGATCCTGGAAATTTACTCCAAAACCTCCGAGCCATCCCCATGGTGACTCATTTCCGAAAGCAAGTCCGCTGCCTATGCCGTTTATAGGTTCCTGCAATGTACGCCATGTCTTTCCGCCGTCGTCTGAGCGATAAACGGCTGAATATACGCCATAGCTTACGTTACGCGATGCCGTTGCGAACCACATCTGAAGTGGATTGTTCGGGTTTATCTCCAAAAAACTCTGGGTTGTAGCCTTAAAAGGAAATTCATTCACCTGACTGTATCTCAGTTCTGTGCCGTCCTGATTGTATACATCGAACGTCATACGCTTTATATTGAAACTTCCGTCACTTTGCGGAGTAAGTCCGTCTTCAGAATAATATATACTGCGTGAAGTCGGTATATATATAAGGTTGCGGTTTTCGGGGTGGAAGGCAACGTTCTGGAAGAACGAGCCCTTCATACCTGTTTCCGGGTGAGTTTCTTTCATGTCTTCGGGTATCACTATTTGTTTCCATGTAACACCCTTGTCCTCACTATACCAAAGCTGACTGCCAAGATAGTTTGATCCACCTTGGTTGGCACCGATAAATTTCAATTTACCGGTTGCGTCCTTAAATGCGTATCCACGCTTGAACGATTTGTGTGTAGCGCCCTGTACTCTTGTCCAGCTCTGTCCTCCGTCTGTTGTTTCATAAACGGCTGAAGCGTTGCCGTTCTTCATGAAGGCAAAGAAATGATCCCAGTCATCCGGATCAACGGGGATTGCCGAATGAGAACATATTTTTCTGTATTCACGATCCGGTATTCTGTCTGTGACACAGTCCCATGTTTCGCCCAGATTGTCTGTGCGGAATATGCCGCCGCCGTCAGGTATAACCATCAGTGCGTCAGGATTTGTGGGATGAACCACAATCCAGTGTACTCGACCTGTATAAGGCTTCTGCTGTACGGGACGGAAATATCCCGGATTGCGTTTGCCCTGCATACGGTCCTCCGGTGTATATGGTATTTCCGGGTAATACGCCTCCAGCTGTTTTGCGTAAAGGCGGCGTACCGATTTCATTGTTTCACCATAATAAGCCGTATCTACAAACTGATATATGGAGTCGTTACCCGGTGTGTGGCCGAAAGTAGGAAGCCACTGCTTGGCATACATACCATATTCGCGCGAGCCACGAACGTTATTGCGGTTCGCCTTTATGTAACGGTCCATGATATTTGTTATCTCTTGCGGAAACCAACCGTCCCGTGCAAGTTTGATATACACCTCATCATTCAGCAAATCTTCTTTCTTGACCTGTTCATAAGCAGAATCAGGTAATGTGGAAACAGCACGTTCCATTTTAGCGCGTTTCTTGTCGTTTACGTCTTTGTCATCGCTCAAATGAGCCTGCATAAACATAAGCGGTAAGAGAAACGCCAATAATCCTGTCAATCCTTTTTTTACCATAGTACCTTCATTCCTGTTTATAAAATCTTAATCTTTTAATATATGTTATCCTTTCCGGTAAAAACCGGACGGCAAATATATACCATTTCATCTGAATTAAAAAGAAAAATCGGACACATTTGTTATATATTAATATATTTTTATTTTTTTATTCTATTTTAAAAACATTTATACATTTACGCTTTTTCGGTAAATGTGTTATATTTTCTGTGCCTTTGCAGTATGGTGTTTATATTTCTTTAAATCAAAATAAATATACGGGTATCTGGTGAATTTTTTAAAATAATAAGGCTTGATTTATGTCAAATAGAAATTGTGGAGAATTTCTGAGCGCAAATGATGGATAATTTGTGGATAATATTAATTAACACTTT
>ERZ779850.242-NODE-242-length-71683-cov-10.437552_pt1 | contig 71683 bp, 44 predicted proteins | sample MGYA00511249_ERZ779850 | MGnify/ENA primary metagenome ERZ779850 (study PRJEB29588, sample SAMEA2162475) | human gut metagenome | biome: human gut; feature: human-associated habitat; material: faeces | place: Denmark | collected 2008/2010 ...
TTTGTTATCCATCACTCTTCCTAATGGTGTTACCTCTATCGGTGATGATGCGTTTTGGGGTTGTAGTTCTTTGTTATCCATCACTCTTCCTAATGGTGTTACCTCTATCGGTGATGATGCGTTTGAAGGCTGTTTCTCACTTAAAAAAATAATAATCCCCTTAAGAAGCAGGGCCAAGTTTGAAAAGTTATTACCTGAATATAAAGATAAATTAATAGAAAAATAATATAACAATGATACTTATAGCTTCTAAGCGTCGCAAGGCTGAAAACATATTGAAGGAATATCCTGATGCTATAATAATCGATGTGACAAGTCAAGCAAAAGATGGACTGGTTAGACTGAGTCCGTTTTATCCACACGGTGGAATACCAGTTCCGTTCAGTGATGGATGGACCGCTACGTGTGTGGAAGCTGTGTGGCAGGGCCTGAAGGTTTTCGAAAAGGCAGACGTGGATACAAGTATGTTTCTCAACGACACGATGAAAAACATTAAGCGCACGGCGCGCAGATATGGCCGTCCACTCGGTCACAGACGCGGTGTTGACGGTGATGAACTGTTGGGGTATGTGGAGGCGCGCAAGCAAATATACATTCCGACATACAGGTGGATGCTCGAACACAAGGCGGCAAACATAATAGAAAGGCTCCGTGAGGCGAGCAAGACCAAGACAATAGTGTTGCTCGACTATAACACCAACTGTGATGTGGAAGACGAAAGCAAACCGCTTTCTCATGCGTTTCTTGTGAAGGCTTACGCCGAAGGCATCTATCCTTATGAAGATGTGACGGGAAATGCCGGATGCGGCAAAGGAAAAAAAAAAGGACAGAATAATAATCGTTATTTGAATAATAAAAAGGATATAATATGGAAAATAAAAATAACTGGCAGGAATATAAAGCCATAATCGATAAACACGGCATCGGGCGACTGTATCATTTTACTGACAGGGATAACCTGGAGTCGATAATAAGAAACGGAGGACTATATTCGTGGGCGGATTGTAAAAGCAAAGGTATAGAGATAAAGAAGCCTGGAGGAAGTCAGACGTCAAGAAATATGGATATGCGCGACGGCTTGCAGAATTATGTGCGTGTGAGTTTTGTGACCCAACACCCCATGATGTATGTGGCAATGAACGAAGGACGCATATCAAACCCCGTGATACTTGAGATTGATCCGGAGGTGATATACTGGCAGGCCACACGCTATGCCGACCGTAACGCAACCAAGAGCGGCGCCAACGTAGGAGAAAGCATAGACGACTTCAAGGCTATACATTTCAATGCTGTGTCGGCAAGAAAGCATTTCGACCTGCCGGATGATGAACAACAGTATTATCAGGCAGAGGTGCTTGTGAAGAATTTCATTCCCCTAAAATATATAAGAAACATAGGAAACTTCGGCATTCCTCTGATAAGCAATCCGCAACAGTTGCAGAGCAAGACGGCATACACAGCGCAGATAACCCGCAGCACACCTACGGCTTTCATATTTCTCATAGACCAGTCGGTGAGCATGAGAAATATGACGACACTTTTCGGTGAGGAGATGACAATGGCAGAAGCTGCTGCACGCATAGTGAACCGCCAGATAAACGAACTGGTGTATCGCTGCATAAAGTCGAACGAAGTGAGACATTATTACGATATTGCGGTGATAGGTTATGGCGAGGATGCATACAGCGGATGGAACGGAGTGTTGGAAGGCCGTGATTTCGTGACACCCGAAGAGCTTCGCGACAATCCATTCAAGAAAATAATCACCCGTGAGGAAAAACGCACACGCAAAGGCACCGTTGTGAAAGAAGTTGAGAAAGTGCAGTGGATGGTGGCACGACATGACGGAAGATGGACTCATGTGCATAAGGCTTTTGCACGTGCGAAGATGTTGCTCGACAAATGGATGGAGCAGCACAAGGAAAAAGACTGTTATCCTCCTACCATCATCAACATCACTGACGGTGTGTTCAACGGTGCAAGTCGGGATACTGTGATACAGCAGGCCAACGAATTGAAATCGATGTTTACGAACGACGGGAACGTGATTTTGTTCAACATACATTTCACGTCTGGCAAGTCGTCTGAGGAAATTGTGTGCCCGATAGACAGGCGAGAGCTTAATGGTAACAGATATGCTGAAACACTCTTCGACATGTCGAGTCTGTTGCCTATGAGATATAATGCTGACATAGAGAAATATCTCAATGACGGACGGCAGGGACGCCATGTGGCGATGGGTATGAATGCAGATGCCACAACATTAATAAAGCTCATGGACATAGGAACACCAACCAATATAAGTCAGAACATATGAGAAAAAGATATGTATCGATAGGAAAGCCTGAGCATGGCAGTATTAACGAGGATGCTGCAATGGCTTATGACGGAATGGCCGCTGTGTCAGATGGTGCGGGAGGCGGAGGACTGTTTGCCGAACGCTGGTCGCGTTATCTACTCAACCATTTGCCTGACGTGCCGATAAAGAGTTTTGATGATCTGAATGCCTGGATAGAAAGAATATGGGAGCCTTTTTACGATAGATGTGAGAAAGATGCAATGCAGATGGACAGTCTTGCGTTGGACAAATTTTACGATGAAGGGTCGTTTGCCACGTTGGCTGCCGTATGGAGAACGTCAGATACTGAATGTAGGTGGATGAGTTTCGGAGACAGCGTTATTTTTCATTACAACCATGCCATGCACAAATTGTCGCATTCGTTCACATCTTTGGCTGATTTTGATAGGCCTCCGTATCTTATCAATTGCAAAGATGAATTGAAGGAAGAAGGATTCAGAAGTGGATGCTTCAATACTGATGCAGAGTCGGTAGTGTTTGTCACGAGTGACGCACTTGCCCACTACATACTGATGATGTATGAAGTGGCGGATAAGGAAAGGTTTGCCGAGGAGTTGTCCGTTGCCGAATCTGCACACACGAAGAATGAGAATTATATCAGAATGGCAATGTCGTTAAGAAAGCCTGAATTCGAACACGATGTCATAAAAAAGCTGTTGAATTGTAATGGGCATACCCTTAATTTTCGGCGATATACGCAGTCGCTGATACGCAAGGGACTTATTGCATCGGATGATTATTCGTTGGCTGTGTTATGATTAAGAGTAAATGATGCAGACATTTGTATTATATTTTCTTATGTATTAATGGCTTGCATCATGAGTCAAAGCTATGAAATACTTATATTTAAGTATGTTTGTTTTAAGAGGAAATGGTAAACAATAAAAATATGGTATTTTGATTACGAAAATACAATAATTATAATAAAAGAATTTAATGGCTTCCGGTTTCTCGGGATATTTGAAGAACGGCGACAGGAAGTAAATAAACGGATGAAGAGAGCTGCCGTATAAGATGAAATATAACTGATGTTCATTCTTTACATGGAAACATTCTGCGTGGCTGTAATGCGGCAGACGGGCTTTCGGGTGATGTGAATATCAGTTATATTTCGGTATTTACGCAGTGAAAGATTTATTTTCTCAGTTCCTCAATCTTCTTTTTCACTTCTTCGCGCTGCACTGGAGATGTGCCGTATTCCACCTTGGCTATTTTCCCGTCCTTACCTACCACCACGGTCAAAGGATAGCCTTTGGTGCCTATGTATTTTTTGAACTGCTTGTCGTTTATCAGCGGAATCCAGTTGAATTTCTGCTGTTCGAGTACCGGTTTGGCTTTTTCGGCGTCCTCGTATGTTGAGGAGAAGAACATCACGTCGGGCATCTCGTCCTTCCATGTTGAAAGTATAGGCATCTCGGCGCGGCACGGAGCGCAGCCTGTGAACCACAGATTGAGCACCATCACCTTACCTTTGACGTCGGCGTTGGTCCATGTCTTTCCGTTTATGTCTGTGGCGGTGAACTCAGGAAAAGCGTCGCCCTCTTTCAGCAACGGTGTTTCGGAGGCATTGAAGGATATTGTCATGGAGTTATCTTTCGTCTCTTTGAGTCTTTGCAGCAGTTCGTCTGCGTCTTTCACCTTGTCTTTCGGAATCTCGTATTTAAGCGCTTCTTCAGGCAGTGGTTTTGACAGTGTAAGGCCCATTGCTTTCGTTCCTGACGATGTGCTCACTATATTTATTTTGGATATAAGATCTTTTGACACCGGTATTTCGTTGAAGAAGTGTCCTTCTATTATCAATATTTTTTGTTTTCCGTTCCCGGTCTGCGCGTTGACAGATAAGGATAGGAACATTAATGCCGTGAAAACAAAAAGTAATCGTAGTGATTTGTGTATTTTCATATTATTGTGATTTTATGATAAAACAAAATTAGAAAAATACTATGACGTGGTGAAGGAGGATGAAACTATTTTATTTTTTTTATATTAATATTCGTTAATATATATATAAAGAATATGCTATGCAAAGATTTTTAAACGAAAACTCCCGCCATGTTGTGTGAAAGGTAACAAATGGAATACGGTCTATTGAATGACAGATTCGGAAAATAGTGTTTTCTCTCTTTGCATTTTCATTTAGCATTTATTATTTTTGTAATAGATAAAAATATGGTTTTGTATAAGATATAAACTTTTGAGAATATTATGGAAAACTACGGAAAAAGAATAATAGTGGTGTCGGGTGACATCACACGACTGGATGTTGACGCCATAGTGAACGCCGCCAACAATTCGCTGCTTGGCGGTGGCGGAGTCGACGGAGCCATACACAGGGCTGCGGGCAGGGAACTTCTGGCGGAGTGTCGCACGCTCGGAGGGTGCCGGACGGGCGAGAGCAAGATGACGGATGCCTACCGTCTGCCGTGCCGGAAGATAATACATACCGTGGGACCGGTGTGGCACGGTGGCAGACGTGGTGAACCAGAGCTGCTCGCTTCGTGCTACTCCACGGCACTGAAACTGGCCGAGGAAAGCGGTATGCGCACCGTTGCCTTTCCTTGTATAAGCACCGGCGTTTACGGTTATCCGCAGGAAGATGCGGCAAGGATAGCTCTGAAAACCGTGAAGGAGGCCATCGCAAGCGGAGCATATACGGGCGACGTGATATTCTGCTGCTTCCTTAAGGAGGATGAGAGGATTTATAAGGAGCTGATAGAGAAAACGGGGAATGTGAAACGGAGAAATTAAGCATATACGCATCGCCACGCGCCACTTCATTCTCCGCCGAACTCATCCGCCAGCTTCATTGCCAGCGGAGCATAATATTGTTCCGTTTCTTCCGCCGTAGGTGTGTGCGCTCCTGGGAAGTGAAACGAACGGGTGTAATGCTCAAGAAAGAGCGGTTCATAGTGCGCCAGAGTGTCTTTCTCGCCGAAAAGTCCCCATACGCGGTCGCGGTTCTGTTCACTGCATCTGTCCCACTGATGCTGTTGCAATACGGCAAACTCGTCTATCAATGCCTGGTCTATCACCAGCTCTTGCCGTCCGTCGGCCCGTGGCGACTTATATTGATGCGTGCCACGGCGACAGTTCAGAAACTCGGTCATCTCCAGATGAGGATTGCCGAGCAGTGCAGGCATACCGGATTCTGATGCCACCATCTGCGCAAGAAACGCTCCGTTGCTGTTGCCAACAATCACGGTAGGATGTTCTTCGTGGCAAATGTGGCGTATGAAGTCGAGTGCTTCGTCGGGATGTAACGGCAGGTCTGGAGAAAACACCTGCGCCTTTCCCTCAAGACTATGTCTGAGAGCATGTGCCGGAACGCACGAACCCGATGCGAAGAAGCCGTGGAGAAATAATATCTTTTGTGTCATAATTATCAGTTGTTTACTTTTTTGTAAGTCTCTCAATCCTTTGTAAAAGGCGATTTTTTAGTACAGGTTTTATGACTTCATTCTCAATATATTCAGCCAGTTTTCCGTTTACCATATCCATTAATGTTTCAGTATCAGACCAATCATTCCAGTTGCCTTGTCCATTTTCACCTCTAAGATAAGCATAGCCAAGAGGAAAGTCTGATGTTTGTTGTTCATCCTTCCAAAATGATTCTATTTCTGATAAAAGTTTCTTTGATATATGTGGTTTATCAACTTCAATTTGACTTATTCCGTATGAAACACCATCTGTTTTATTATGTTTTTCAGATCCAATAAATATAGCCCAATGTTCTGATAATTTTGAATTATAAAATACTATATAGCTTGGTTTCTCTAAACGACAGATGTCATTATAGTCTTCCTGTTGAAGAATCTGAAGATTATTTCGTTCAGCAATCTCTTTTAGACTTTCTATGAAATTTCTGCGTATTTGCGTCTTTATACTTTCTCCGTTAGCAATAATATCTAAAGTTGACTCTACATATTCTTTGGATGTTGTCAATTCTATTAATTCGTTTAAATTATCTGTATCCATAATATTTAAAAGATCCTTGATATTGATTATATATTGTCGTATAATTTCCCTTACCAGTGGAATACATGCAGATATTTGCACACATCGTTCAAGCCATGATAATATATCATTGTTGTAAGAAAGACAATCATAATCAAAATTTCTGTTTCCAACTGAATCTTCACTTGCCGCATCACCGTATAGAGTCAGATATATAATATTAAATTTAAACTTATTTTTGAAGGCATAATTATAATACCGCAGTAACTGATTTTTCTGATCTCCAGCGTATATTTTATTCTCGATTATTATTGCGTTCTTTTTGTTGTCATAAACAAAAATATCAATTCTGCCACCTTCTGTACTGTCATTATTTTTATATCCTATGCTATATTCGGTTTCTACGGTTGCTTCTTTTGTGTCAAGTTCTGTGTCTATATCTGATATTTTAATGAATTCACGAAGGAAAGCATCTTTCATTCCATGACTACCTTTAGGATTAAGCAATTCTGCAATGAAAGGTGTATGCAGTTTGGTTTCATCCTGTGATAGATTTAAAATATTGAATATATTGAATTTCTCTCCTCTTTTCCATTCTTCCTCGTATAGTTTTTTGGCACTATAAGTTATAGTTCTTGTTCTGTTAAGTAGTTGTGTTAATGTGTTCATATTATATATAACGTATTCGTTTTTTATTTATTTCTTTTGTCAATTTATTAATTGTAATAAAATTTTTGTAATTTCACGGCATTATTAATAGGCACATTCTTATAAGTGGTATTACGTTCTTTACGCATTGATGTTGTGCTGATATAATGCTTATAAAATATTAATCTCATTATATAACATAAAAAACAGCAACCCGTTATGAAATCATTTACATCACATATTCCCCTTTGCGCCATTGCCTTTGCAGCCGTTATGGCAGGAGCTACGGCGGTATATGGTACGACAAATGCTGAAAAACGTGCGACGTATGAGCTGAGAACGGATAATGTAGCGGCGGACACAACGCTCGTGCAGGGTATGGACATGGCCGCACTCGACTCTGTGCTGCAACGTGTTCATGACGACGACCAGAATGTGCGGCGCAACTTCACCGTGATGCTTCAGAGCAACAACGCCGACAGCATATTGGCTTATCAGGAACGGATGGAGGAGACAGACAGCCGTTGTCGCGCCATTGTATTCCCCATACTCGACAGCGTGGGCATACCAGACGGGCTGACTGAGAAGGCGCGCGAGGCTCTTTTCCTTGTCGTGCAGCACTCCGACGTGGAGCATCAGCGCAAATATATCGACCTGTTCGATGCCGCAGCAAAGACAGAACTTGTGTCGCGTGCCGACGTGGCGACCATGCGCGACCGCATACTGATGCACGAAGGGCGGCCGCAGATATACGGTACGCAGACCTTCACATCCAACCGCACCATAATAATAAACAGTGATGGCGGGAAAAGAATAGCCGATGACGGAGAAGACAATGGTGGTGAAAGCTCTGCGTCGCAGCCCACGGCGTATCTCTGGCCGGTGGAGTCGGCAGAAGGACTTGATGCCCGTCGCGTCGAAGTGGGGCTGCCGCCGATGGACAAATATATCGAAATGTTCCGTCAGAGCGGTGTCATTCTTGTGTGGGATCGCTCGCTGACGGTAGATAAAATAAAGGCACAGCGCGGCAAGTCTGAACAATGATGCGTTGCATATAGTGCGAGTATGATATAAAATTATAAAGATGAGAACCGACGGTTTTTATGGCTTTCACGTTAATGTCGGTTCTTATCTTTTGTGATATAAGGCTTTTTGAGAGTAGGAACAGGCCTTATTAGGCTGCGATATGTGGCTTTTATCTTGATGGGAAAGGCAGTATCATATTATGATATTAGTTGCTTTATTGCCTAAAACGGGCTTTTTTATGAGCTGTAACGAACTCTTTGAGAAAGTGGAATAGACTCTTTGAGAAGGCGGAACGGACTTTATAGGGCACAGATATTCACACAGTACCTCCGAAAAACAGATAAATCCTTTTTACGGAGCAATGTATGATGCCACGGCATATTATCCTGAAAATATTTGAGATAATTGGTGTAAAATGTTTGGGTTTAGGCAAATAATGTGTAATTTTAAACACTCATTGGCGGTGGCTATAACTTTAAACCATATAAATACATTGCTTTTGTTTTTATAACCGTACTTTTTGGACAAGGATTTATCATGATTGCCGTCAAGCCTGATGAAGTGAGAAATAATTTATAAACTACCTTTATATGAAAAGAAAACTTATTGTCTGTATGGCTCTTTTCCTGTTTTCGGGAGTCACGACAGTTAGTGTGAATGCGCAGGACGCGAAGAAGCGTTTCACCCTCCCCACCCCGTGGACCGATGAGGCCATGAATGCCGAGACGCCTCTGCCCGAATATCCGCGTCCGCAACTGGTGCGCGCGCAGTGGCTCAACCTCAACGGCGAGTGGGACTATATGACTGATCCCGGTGGAGTGTCGCCCGTCAAGGCTTCCGTTCCGCCGTCGTTCACTAAGGGTGTGCGCAAGATACGTGTGCCGTTTCCGCCCGAGTCAGAGCTGTCGGGCATTGCCCACAAGGGCGACTCCTGCCTGTGGTACCGCCGCACTTTCACCGTTCCCAAGGAATGGAAAGGCAAACGTGTGATGCTCAATTTCGGAGCCGTGGACCGTCTTTCCACCGTGTTTGTCAACGGTAAGAAGGCAGGCACGCACACAGGTGGCTACGATGCTTTCAGCTTTGACATCACCGACCTGCTCAAGTCGGGCGACAACGTGCTGGTGGTTGGCGCTTTCGACCCCAACGACGGACGCGCCGCATCGGGCAAGAACGGTCCGCGTGGCGACTACACTTTCACTTCAGGAATATGGCAGACGGTGTGGATTGAACCCGTTGAGAAGCAGCATATATCGCACATAAAGATAATACCCGACGTGCAGAACAAGCGCCTGGAGGTGACGGCATACGCCGGCAGTGAGGCCCTGCAGGTAGTAGCCGTGGCAAGCACCGGTGGACAGAAGGTGTCGGAAGCCACAGGAACGGCCGGCAAGACGTTCTATCTCTCAGTGCCTAATCCGCATCTTTGGAGTCCGGACGATCCGTTCCTTTACGACCTCAAGCTGCAGTTGAAGAACAAAAGCGGTAAGGTTGTCGATGAGATAGGCTCTTACTTCGGCATGCGCACCGTGGGTATGAAGAAGATAGACGGCGTGATGCGCCCGACGCTCAACGGCGAGTTCGTGTTCCATCTCGGTCTGCTCGATCAGGGATATTGGCCCGACGGCATATTCACCGCACCTACAGACGAGGCCCTGCGCTACGACATCGAGCTGGCGAAGCGCGCCGGATTCAATGTCATACGCAAGCACATAAAGGTTGAACCACAGCGCTGGTATTATCATTGCGACCGCCTCGGCCTCATGGTATGGCAGGACATGCCCAACCTTTGGGAGCCCGACGGTGCCGACTCAGTGGCCGTGCGCAAGCAGTTCCGCGCTGAACTGAAGACAATGATCGACCAGCACGTCAATTCGCCGTCCATCGTCATGTGGGTGCCTTTCAACGAGAACTGGGGCGCATTCGAGGCGACCGACATCACCGACTGGGTGAAACGCTACGACACTCACCGCCTCGTAAACGGTATGTCCGGCTACAACTACGCTCCCGGCTACCGCAAGGCTTACGGCGATCCGGGCAACGGCGACTTTGTGGACATGCACCATTACGGCAACATTGAGCCCAACGCAATAGCCAAACCCGACGACAAACGTGCCGCGTCGCTTGGAGAATTCGGCGGCAAGGGACTGTTCGTCCGCGGTCACATGTGGCCTGTCCGCAACGATGCCTACGAGATGATGATAAACCGCGACGTGCTCACCGACACCTATGTAATGATGGTCACCGAGCTGGAACAGATGGTGAACTACTTCGGACTGAGCACCGCCATATACACACAGACCACCGATGTGGAGCACGAGATAAACGGACTGGTGACCTACGACCGTCAGGTGGAGAAGATGAACCTCGACAAAGTGCGCGAGATAAACACCTCGGTGATTGAGGCTACTAAACGTAAATAAATATATTCCGCGTATGAATGGCCGCCGACGGTGCTCATACGCGGAATATTGTATTATGTTGTAGCCCACAGTCAGACATTCTGATGTTAAGCATATACGCAAAAATAAAGAGTTAGTTTTAATATGATTATCCGAAATTTAGTGCTGTTTTCACTGCTCGCCGCAGGTTCACCGATGTCCGTTCAGGCGGGTAACGACAATCATAAATCCGCGTCCGGTGCACAGACCGTCACCATTGATGCCTCCACACTCTACCAGACGCTCGAGGGGTGGGGCAGTTCTCTGTGCTGGTGGGCGGCTCAGGTGGGCAACTGGGACGAGAAGAAGGTTGACGAGATAGTGGATCTGCTCACCTCGCCCGATAAGCTAAACATGAACATTTTCCGCTACAACATAGGCGGAGGCGACGATCCTTCGCACCTGGACGGCCACATGCTCAAGGGTAAGGGAAAGCGCGCGGAGATGGAAGGATTCAAGGCTTCGCCCTCAGCTCCATACAACTGGGACGCCGACAAGGGCCAGCGCACGTTGCTGCTCAAGATAAAGGAGAAAAGACCCGACGCCGTGTTCGAGGCTTTCTCCAACTCTGCGCCCTACTGGATGACCTACAGCGGATGTGCCGCCGGCCACGAAGACCCGCGCAAGGACAACCTGAAGCCGGAATATTACGAGGCATTCTGCGACTATCTGCTCGATGTCTGCAAGCACTACAAGGACGAGTACGGCATCAGTTTCAAGACGCTCGAACCGTTCAACGAGCCTCTCTCAGCCTATTGGAACGCGCTCGGCAGTCAGGAGGGATGCCACTTCGATGCGGAGACTCAGATGACAATAATCCGCATGCTCTATCCCAAGCTGAAGTCGTCGGGCCTTAACACCGTCATATCTGCATCTGATGAGACCAGCCTCGAGCACTTCCTCATAACACAGAAGAAGTACAGAGACGCCGGCGATATATGGGACAAGCTGGGACAACTCAACACACACACCTATTCGGGCACCAACGAGCAGCGCCGGGAAGTGCGCGAGCTCGTGAGCCGGTCAGGCAAACCCTTCTGGCAGTCGGAGACAGGACCGAGCGGCGGCAGCGGTCTGGAGAGCAACCTGCTGCTCACTCAGAAGCTCTTCGACGACATGAGATACATGCGTCCGCAGGCATGGCTCGACTGGCAGATTATGGAAGAGTGGAACAACGAATGGTGCGTGTTGCGCGGCAACTTCAAGACGCAGGAGTACAACATAATAAAGAACTTCTACGTGCGCATGCAGATAACGCGCTTCTTCAGACAGGGCTGTACCTTCGTGCGCACCGACTGCGACCAGACGCTCGCCGCACTGTCGCCCGACGGCCGTCAGCTCGTCATTGCCCTGCTCAACACAAGCGACGGCAGCCGCAGATACAGTGTGAATATTGAAGGACTGAAAAAGAAAATAAAGAAGATGGAGGCGTGGCGCACCGGTGCCATGGAAGACTGCGTGCCTACGGATGTAGCCGCACCGGCAGACAATGTTTTTGACTACGAGAGTCCTGCCATGTCGCTCACGACATTTGTCGTTACGATGAAGTGATTACCTCTGTTTCTTCTGATAATAATGATATATTTATAATGCCGTCTGCGTAAAAACAGGCGGCATTTTCTGTATATGTAGTGTTCACAGCGTTGCGCTTGTCTCGGTATGGACGCAATGTTCTGCGTCTTTGCTCACGTATAATATCGGCTTTTCAGAAGAAAACTCAGACGGCGTACTTACTGATTTTCTTGATTAAATTTTGATAAAATATTTTCCCGAAAGAGATGTAAAGGAATGTTAAATACGGCATTGTGAGACCTATTTCTGGCTGTATCGCCTTTTGATATACCCCATATCATAGTCCGAAAAGATACATTCTGCGTTCTGATATTGCCCATTTCGTGATTCGAAATAGCCCATTTCAGGGTGCGATATGGTGCTTTTCAGCCTCCGAAATAGGCCATTTCGCAAGCCGAAATGGTGCATATTGCATTGCAGGGAAATGCTCTTTGAACATAAATCATTGATATTCAATAAATTGTAAAAATCTCTCATATTTCGCGTATTTGCGCCCGATGAAGAGTCCGTCCGCAAATTCGCGCTTGTTTTTTGGGGTAGAACAGAAAACTCAAGCGGGAAAACCGCAGGATGGTGAAAATCTGTAACTGCGCTCTTTTGCCCTGCTTTCGGTTGAAAGCAACGGCGCCGGTATGTGATGGATGCCACTGTCTCCTGTCTCAACCGGCGCACACGGAATCTCTACTGAGCTGTTTTTCGCTTTTCATATTGCATGAACATACCGTCTGCCGTGGCGCGGTTGTGTGCGCAGTGAGGCATGCAAACGAAACGCCCGCCATGATTATGTGTCATGGCGGGCGGCGGTTATTGTTATGTTCCTGACTTTATGTGTGCTTATTCGTCAGAAGTCCTTGCCTTCGAACATCGCTCCCGACGACACCTTTCCGCTCTGCGTCTTGCCTCCCGTGGCGTTGAAGAAGTAGCTTACGGACAGCATTATGTTGGGATAGCGTGGGCGAACGTAGGTCGATGACATGAGCGTCGCGGTGGAACGGCGGTTGTCGTAGCGCGCCGTACGGAACACGTCGTGAGCCACAAGCGACAGTGCCAGACGGTCGTGCAGCAGCTGGCGGCGCACGGCAAGGTCGAAGTAGCAGTAGGCTTTCTCGCGTCCCTGGGTGAGAATGGCAGGTCCCACGAAGTTGGCATCGAACTGCATGCGCGTGTCACGGCCCAGGTTGAAGTTGTTTATCATGGAGAACGAGTAGCTCGTGTTGGCGGCGTCGGTGCAGCCCTCGTAGTGACTGGTGAACTCATAGCGGAATATGCTGCCGTTGAGAGTCATGTCCCACCAGCGCAGCATCTTCATGCGCGTGTTGAGTTCGAGTCCTAAGGTGAAGTCGTTTCCGGCGTTGATGAGCGAGTCGAGCGTCACGCCCGGCTCGTAGGGCACTCTCACCTTGTCCATCACTCCGCGGCGTGAGCGGTAGAAGGCAGTGAGCGACAGGCTGTTCTCATTGGCGAACGTCTTGCGGCAGCCAAGCTCAAGGGTGTGTATGTATTCTGGATTTATGTCCGGATTGCCTATCTGTTTCGTGTAGTAGTCCTCGTATGTGATGTACGGTTCGAGCTGCCATATGCCCGGACGGTTGGTGCGGTAGGAGTAGCCCAGGGAGAAGATGTTGCCCCGTCCGGCGTCGTATGACACGTGGGCCGAGGGGAACAGCTCCAGACGTTTGATGTATCGGTCGGCACCGGCAACGGATATTGTCAGCTCGTCGATGGTGTGGTCGGCGCGCAGTCCGGCGTCGAACTCAATGCGTCCCACCTTGTCAGTGAGCATGGCATAGAGCGAGTGTATCTGCCGGCGATAGAAGAACGGCGCGTGCAGGTCGTCCTGCCACACGAAGTCGGCGAGGTCGCGGTCCCAGTATTTTATGTTGTATGCGCCGTGTTCGCTATAAGATGTGTAGTGATAGCCCAGCTCCATGCGTCCCGTCTTGCGGTAGTTGAGCAGATAGGAAGCCTCGCCGTCGAAGTCCCAGTGGTGCTCCTTCTCATATCCGCGTGTGCCTTCGTAGCGTGCACCTGAGGTATCGAACATGTTGCTCTCGGTGTATTCCAGCGCATACCAGTCGTAGCGCAGGCGTCCGCTCACGGCTATGCGGTCGCCCCGTTCGTTGAGCTTCAGCACGTAGTCGGCAGCCAGCTGCGCGAGCCTTTTCTCGTTTGAGTAGCGGTCGTGGCTGTCGTAGAGGTTCGAGTTTATCACCTCGTCGCCCTTCGTGCGGTGCTCGTAGTAGCTCATGTCGCCGCCGCGCCTGTTGTCGGTCATGCCGCTCTGTACCTCCAGTTGCAGCCGGTGTGCGCCTTTGTCATACTCCCATCCGGCGCGTCCGATGTAAGATATCTTGTTGCTGTGGCGCGTTCCGTCGGCGTCCGACGTTGTGGTGTAGTCGTCTACTATGGTCGTCTTCTTCTGTCTGAAGTCGCTCTTGCCCTTTATGTCCGACGCCGCCACGCCCACATACCAGCGGTTGGCTCCGCTGCGCCAGCCCACTGTGGCGTCGGTGTTCCATGTGCCTATGGTGCTTCCCGACACGTGTGCCGCTCCGCTCACGCCCCCGTTCGTCTGTCGGCGGGTCGTTATGTTTATTATGCCCACGTCGCCTTCGGTCTTATATCGTGCCGAAGGCGTTGTCATTATCTCTATCTCGTCGATGTCGGCAGCCGCTATCTGCTCCAGTGCCTGCGTGCCCTCAAGCATCGAAGGCTTGCCGTTCACATAGACCAGAAACCCCGTGCTTCCGCGGAACGACAGGTTGCCGTCGGCGTCGATGCGCACCGACGGTGTCGATTTTAGCACATCCACGGCCGTGCCGCCCGATGCCGAGAGCACCGACGAGGCGTTTATCTTGCGCCGGTCGAGCTTATATACCACCTTGTTTCTGTCGCGCGTCACCACAACTTCATCCAGGCTGCTCTCCTCCATCTCCATGCTTATGGTGCCAAGATCCACCATTCGGCCCTGCCTGAACTCCAGCGGGTCGCTCTTGTAAGTGCGGTATCCCATGAGCATGATGGTTAGCGTGAATCGTCCGTCGCGCATTTTGCGTATCTCGAAATGTCCGTTCTCCACCACGGCCGAGGCCACGGTGTTGTTCTTTTCGTCGGTAACAGCCACATGGGCATACTCAATGGCCTTTCCGGTAGCGGCGTCCACCACACGTCCCTTCACGGCCGGAACACCGTCCTGACCGTAAACCGCGCCGAACACCACAGACATGATAAGTGTAATAATAAAGCGAGTCATAAACAGTAAGTAGTCTTTTTCATATTTTTTGCCGGTATTAGTATGAGTCCGGACAGATGTCAGTCAATAATAAGAATTAGGTTGTATGCCTCTCTTGCACGCAGTTGCGTTTAGAAACCAATGCAAAGATAGCGAAAGGTGAGAGCACAGACAAGACAGGAAAAACGGTGTCTTATCTGCTTGGCTTTGCCGAACCGAATCCTATCTTATGCAAAGATACGGAAAGGTAAGCACAATGACAAGGTGATGAAACGAATTTTTCGGTAATTGTTACAGATGAACAATATCCTCCCTTATATTAATTCTTATATAATAAATTCCCTAAAAGGAAATCAACTCTTTCTGTTGTTCTTTCTCTAATTAACAAAAATATACTCGTATGCGCGTAGTTAAATTTTATTCGTATATACCGTTTCTGTAGTCTTTCAGATATTGCATCAGGGTTTTTCCTGTCTGCTGTTTAAAGAATCTCATCAGATGGCTGGGATCGGAGAAGTTGAATTCAGCTGCCAGTTCGTTAACTGTCAGGTCTGCGAACAGCAGTTCGTTCTTCACTTCTTCCAACAGTCGTTGTTTCAGCATATGTGTTGCCGATACCCCGAATTGTGTCATTGTTGAGTTGTTCAATGTTATCCGGCTTATGTGCATCATATCAGAATACTCTTTCACTCTTTGTTTTGTCCGTATGTATTGTTCTATCAGTTCCTTGAATCGGAATGCGTAATTGTTCTTTGGAATATCGGTAGGCAGACCATATGCGGCCGCGTAAGCACGATTGATAATAACAAGCATATAGTATAGAACAGATACTATGAGATTGTATGTATCTGCCATTGGGTGTAGCAGTTCGTGTTTTATCTTGCCAAGCAAGTGTTTGTATTCCGCAAGATCTTCGTTGGTGATGTTGATACAGGGCGGTGTGTCGGTTTGGTAATAATACAACAATCTGTAAACAAAAAACTTGTCTGCAATGAACGTACGCATGAAGTCTTCGCGGAAAATGAGAAAAGTATATTCAAAATCATCCTCGTTTATATGCCATTCCTGTCGCTGATGTGGCGAAAGCAGCAGCAACATATTGTCGCGTAAAACTATTTTCCGGAAATTAAGCAGCAGAAAACCGTTTGCCTTTTTTATGAAATAAAAGCTGAAGAAATCAGTTCTGAATCTTCTGTGTTCTGTCAGTACGCCTCGTACGTCTTTGCTGCTGCCGGTATTGATGTAGAAATCGACACCGCACCGTGTTTTGCTGAATGGTACGCTGAAAAGTCTTTCCGGATTATTTATATCTGCCATAAGTGTTATATTCTTATATGAACATAGTGAAAGTAGATTGTAAAGACAAAGCGTGAAAGCAGAATTTTTTCATATTTTGCACATCCGAACCGCATTTTATTGCAGACAAAGATACGAAAAGACGTGCGCAACGGCAAATGAATAGATTCGTTTTTTTTGAATTTTTACTATTGTACATTGACTCATTCATATATTAAATGGTGAAATATTGATTTTATCAAAATGGCATAATTTACATTCTTTCAGGCATAAGTCGTTCTGGTGTTTTTTCCGAACTTTGCAGCGGTTAATAATTAAAGAAAAATGAAAATGGAAAAGAAAGCAAACATTCGCCTTATCCGCAATGCCACGTTAAGAATCAGTTATGCGGGTAAGAATATTCTGGTAGATCCTATGTTGGCTGATAAAGGTACGCTGCAGTCGGCTCTTGGCGTGTACAAGACTCCGAGAGTGCATCTCACAATGCCTATGCACGAAATCACTGATGGTCTGGATATGGTCATGCTGACGCACAATCATATCGATCATTACGATCCAACTGTTATACGACACTTGCCTAAGGACATTCTTTTTCTTACACAGCCACAGGATAAGGAAATAGTGGTAAGTGATGGATTTATCAATGTGGAAGCTATTGAAGAAAGCAAGACCATTGACGGTATCACCATTCACCGAACTCCGGGACATCATGGTTTCGGGCAGATAGGAAAGATGATGGGTTCTGTATCTGGTTATGTATTGACGGCAGAAGATTGTCCTGTCGTTTACATAATGGGTGATTGTAGATGGGAAGCTTGCACACGGTGTGTGGTGGATACTTTTAATCCAGACTATATTGTCGTAAATAGTGGTGGTGCTGTATTTCCGGAATATTCCATAACTGACGGTGCCATTATACCTGATGAGAAGGAGGTGATGACGATGTTGGATGAGATACCGTCGCACATCAGACTGATAGCGGTACACATGGATGCCACCGACCACGGACAGACTACACGTGCCATTCTGCGTAACGAGGCTTTGCATACCGGTGTAGATATGCGACGTTTGCTAATACCTGAGGATGGTGACAGTGTTGTATTGTAGGCCATAAGTCAAATTGGATATAAATGACATAAGCGACTCGAACGGTTTCTTTTTCCGTCTCTGTCGCTTTTTTATTTTCAGAAAGTAATATTAATCGTATGTTCTTACTATTAACTTAATAGGTCATTATACCACAAATATATATTTCTCAGAGTGTCATGTCTGTGCAGATGGGTGGAAAGTCGGTGCTGCATACAACGTTGCGTTGTGGTGTGAGGAGTGTGGACTGAGGAAATGCAGTGAAAGTTGCAAATGACGGCAACCCATCGTTTCATAGTCTCTCGTGCAACTAATATTTTTTAGTGATTCATGATCGCCTGACCACTTCCAGTATTGTTCGGAGGTGTAAATCAATATCATTAAAAGCTGTTTTCTCAGTGTGGCAGATGAATTATGAAGATGGAGTCATGGCTTGACGAATACGTACACATCCGGACATAGAATGTCGTAAAAGGACAAAAAGTGCGCAGGCAGCCAGGAGGCGAGTTTTGCTGCAAATACCTTTTCATATATACATAAGGAAGTATGGAACAGTTGTTTTTTACAAAACTTAACAAGATGATTGAGTTTTCGTATTCTTTTTGTTTTTTTCGTTATTTTTAGTCTGACAGGCATTTACAGCAAGCTTACTTATGGATAAATTTGTAGTGAGCCGAGGCCTCCAACGCCCTGTTCAGTGTGATTACGGAGTGCTTATGCAGGCCTTGCAACATAAGATCACAACGTATGAAAATATTAATTTATGAGAAGTAAGGTAATATATATAATGAAATTTCTGCTGAGTATGTTTGTCGGAACGCAAAGTGTCTCGGCCCATACTCCTGATTCAATCAACACGTCAAAACCGGATAGTGCTGAGAACATATATTTGGCTGACGACACTCTGAAGCGTCATAAGAAAGAAAAACAGTGCATCTACGCACTGCCCTACTCCACACGCACGAGTTGTCCTGACTACAAGCGCATGTGGACCAATACCGGAGTGTTGTTTGCCGGCGGTCTGACAGCTTTGGGAGTGCTCGAGATGTTGCCCGAGGATGCCACGGCGTGGAACAAGGAGGATTTGCGCAAGGTGCCTTTCTTCAAGCGATGGAGCATGCATGTGAGGCAGGGACCTGTGTGGGACGGCGATAAATTCATATTCAACTATGTGCTCCATCCTTATGCCGGTGCGGCCTACTACATGAGTGCCCGCAGCCTCGGGTTCAATGTCCTTGGCTCTTTTCTCTATTGCGCGGGCATATCCACCCTGTTCTGGGAGTACGGCATAGAGGCCTTTATGGAGATTCCTTCGATACAGGACCTCATCGTGACGCCTCTGTCGGGACTGATACTCGGCGAAGCGTTCTATCGTGTGAAAAGACATATTGTTGACAACGGCTACACGCTGTGCAACTCGAAGGTGTTGGGCAATATTGTGGCTTTTCTGGTAGATCCGGTGAATGAGGTGATAGGTCTGTTTGCCGGCAACCCGTGTCGTGAGCTTGCGAAGCAGAAGGTAGGAATATCCTGCACGCCGTGGGTAAGCAGCTCAAACGGCACTTCGTTCGGATTTACGCTCAATATCATAAGTCTGTGAATGACGCCTGACAACCTGTGTGCCCGCTTTTCTGCCTGTCGTTGTGTGCGCCTGTTGTGATTCTCGATGTGGCGGACAGCCGTATGGCGGGACGTGACTGCACTGTGAACCGTGCGCATAGCACGCTTTACAGGCAATGAAAAATGATTCATATTCTGACAAATGATGATGCAGGCACAGCAAATACACATTTCTCAGGGTGTCATGTCTGTGCAGATGGGTGGAAAGTCGGTGCTGCATGCGGCGTTGCGTTGTGGTGTGAGGAGTGTAGATGGAGGAAAGGCAGCGACATGTGGCGGATGTATAAAAAAACGGAAAAACGGGACTGATGTGTTAAATATTTGCTGTCGGAAATGCTGAAAAATCGCGTCGCGACGCGCAGGACGTGAAGATGGACGGAAAAACACGGATTTTTGATTGTATATATAAATTGTTGATATACAGAAGGTTATTGAATATGGCGAAATGACGGATTCTTGTCCGGTTTGCGAAATGGGCTTAATCAGGTTGCGAAAGAGCCCATTTCGGGGCATGATATGGGCTTTATCAGGTGGCGATATGGTGCTAATCAGAGTGCGAAATGGTGCTTATTGCAAGATAACGCTGCGGCAACGGGCCGACGGATTGGTGGAAATGCGAATGAAAAAGGTAAAAAACGAGGGTGCGTAACTCCGGAATGAGAAAAACGGAATGTTAAATGCGGAGGTCAGAAAGTTAATGGACGTCAATAGAAATTTGCATAAACGGGCGCGGCGCGGGTGGATGATTAAGGCGTGGACGGGCGAGGAAGGCGGTGCGTTCTGATGCGTGGTGCATGGCGACAGACAGCGCATTGACGACAAAGCCCCGCATCCGTTTCGTGGGATGCGGGGCTTCGCTTTCAGTTATTGTCGCGGCATTGCCGCCTCGTTTCATTTCTTCTCGACTATGAGTTTACCCTTATCGGTTCCTTCTGTCAGGTCAACGGTGAATACATAAGTGTCGCCGTCGGTCAGCGTTACGCCCGGACGCAGATATATGTTGCCGTCGTCGTGGCCGCCCTGATACTCTGTCGTTCCGTCGCCCACGGCAAAGATGTTGCTGTCGGTGGTCAGATAGTATGTGCCGCCAGAGCCCTTGAACTCGATGCCCCATCCAGCCTGTCCGAAGAACTTGAAGTTAAGGTTGCTGCCGTCTGCCTGCAACTGTTTGCCGATGGTGAGCGTTATCTGGTAAACCTTATCATTTATCGGTGCGAGACAGAGCGCGTGGTCGGTGTCGGTCCACCATCCCTGACCGCTTATCTGAGCATAGGTAGGCTTGCAGATGCAGTCGCTTCCTATTACCCAAAGAGCGCCGCTTCCGTCGGCAGAGAGAGTAGCCGTGTTCTCGGTGTCGGCCATCTGCCATACTCTGAATCCGCCGTTCGTGAAGTCGGCTTTCAGTGTGTACATGCCTGACATCGGGAGGAATGTGAACGTACCGTCAGCATTCTTCTGGAAGAAGTCGGGGTCGTAGTACCAGCTGTCTTCGGCAAACTTGTCGGAGCCTGTTATCTCATATACGGCGTTCTGGGTGAACTCGCCCACATATACGTTGGCGCCGTCGGCGTCGGTCAGTGTGATGACAGGTATGTCTGACTGCGGACCGAACTCATAGGTGAGCACGTTGAACCACACGTCGAATGTTCCTGCCGCTGTGGATGAGAACGTAAGATTGTCCGTCACGCCCTGTGTCACTCCTTCAGTGCCCTGTCCGAAGGTCTGCGGCACGTTGTCGGTGCCTGTTGACGGAGTAAGGATGTAACCCGTCACGTTGCGCGATGACGAAGTGACGGTGCCTTTGAAGAGATACGGGTCTGAGGCGTCCGGAGTGAGTCTGTACTGGTTTCCGTCAGAAGCCATGAGTGTTATGTATTCGTAGTGAGGACGGCTGAGGTCAACGGTCACCGTCTTTGTGGATATTGCCAGACGAATGTTCTGAAGCGTGAGGCGTACCTCAGCCTCGCCGTCGGGCACGTTCTTGTAGAACGGAGCGTAGAGCTTCACGGTGTATTCGCCCTCGGTCTTTGTACGCAGTGTGACGTTATCCACCACCTCGTCGCCGTAGCACAGCTGCGCTTTCAGTGTTGACAGCGGTATGCCTGCCTCGTCGGAGCAATTCACTTTTAGGGTTATGCTGTCGCCGAACATTGCGGGCTGGAGGTTTTCGGCCACTATTACAGGGCTGCCCTCGCCCTCTTTCTCGTCATCGCTGCACGAAGACAGTAGCGGCAGAAAGAAGAGAGCCAGCATCATATATTTTGTTAAGTGTTTCATTTCTGTTCTGTTTTTTAAATGTTAGACAATAAAAACCTTAGAATAGTGGTGTGTCCTGATGTTATTTGTTCCATCTGCAAGACACTACTCCGTTGGCAGGCACGTCGCATGAGAAGTGGTTTGTGCCGTCGTCAATGGTGAGGCTGACGTCGGAGTCGCCGGTGTTCATGATGACGGTGGCGTAGGTTCCGTCAGGATTGATGAACTCGCTGTGTGTCAGGTTCTTGTTGTCGGGCACGCGCTTTGTGCCTATGCGCACTGCTCCCGGCTTGACAACAGACGACATGTGAGTGATGACATAGTAGTGTGAGTTGTACGACAGGCGGCTGTATCCGTTAGGATCAATGTCCACAGCGCCGTAGCATGTCTGGCATCCTCCGTCGAGGTTAGGTCCCATGTTCTTGTCGAGCATGAGGTTCCACACGAGGACAGCCTTGCACTGACGGTTTACCGTTCCGAGCACCACATTGCTCATGTCGCTCATAAGACGCTCGCTCAGGTCGCGTCCGTTGTTCCATGTTCCTATTGATGTCTCAGAGAAGATGAGCGATTTGTCCGGTGCCTGAGCGTTGATGTCGTCAAGCTCGGTGTTGCTGCCGCCGTAGTCGTGGTATGCAGCGCCCACAACGAGCTCCGAACCCTCGAAGTTGTCGCCCAGCGCATTGTATATCTTGATAGGATAATCGTCCTGGTCGGCGATGTTGCTGTAGTCGTAGTTGTGGTCGTAAACATAAATCTGAGTTGTCAGCGAGTTCTTCTTGAACTGTGCGGCGAGCGCCTTTACGAACTCGGCTTCCTCCTGCCACGGCATGTAGAGCGATGCGCAGTTGCCCTTGTTCAGAGGCTCGTTCTGCGGGCTTACGGCGTAGATGTTGATGCCTTGTTCCTTCATTGCCTGTACGAACTTTACGAAATACTGTGCGTATGTGTCGTAATAGTCGGGATTGAGGTGACCGTCGGTCCATGAGTCGTAAGGCTCGCGGGTGTTGATGTCGCTCACTTTCATCCATTTAGGACAAGTCCACGGTGCTGCGATTATTTTCAGATCAGGGTTTATTTCAAGTATTTCCTTGAGTATTGGAATGACATATTCGGTCTCATCCTTCTGCAGTGCGAAGTGCTCGAGGCCCTCTTCGTCGCAGAGAGAATACTCGGTGCTCGAGAAGTCGTTGCATCCTATGGATATTCTGGCGTAGCTTGCGCCGTAACCGTTCTGCGGAGAGTAGGTGCGTGTGAGGAAGTCCTTGCGTGCCTCAGGAGTCATCTTCAGCAGATTGTAGCATGTGGAATAGGTTATGGCGAATCCGAATCCGTCAATCGACTGATACTGTTTTGAAGGATCAATCTGCAGGGTTGTCGGAGCCATGTTGGTGCCGCTCTTCACTTCAGCGGTGGTTTCGCTGAGCGTCTTCACACCGTCGGCGGTTGTGGTGAACAGCCGTGCCTCGCCCTTTGCGGGCAGAGGGTTTGGCATGGCGTTGATGTCCGGCGTGTTGTCAATGTCTATGGTGGAGTTGCTGCATGCTGTCATCGTGAACAGGAATGCTTCCGCCATGAGTACGAATATATTTCTTGTTTTCATACGAACTATTCTTTTTATGATTTATATTTTACATTAAAACATTCGGTATATCAATAACCGGGGTTCTGCTCCAGGTTGGAGTTCTCGTCGAGTGCGGTTTGCGGTATAGGCAGCAGGTATGAGTTGCTGTCAAACATCTTCACTTGCTGATGACGTCCTGAGTCGCGGCTGTCGAGTCCGTTCATCACTTCTTCCACCTTACCGTTGCGTACGAGGTCGAACCAACGCTCTCCTTCGAGTGCGAGCTCAAGACGACGCTCATGCAGTACGGCGTCTATCATGGCCTCCTTAGACGAGGTCTTGTCTGATGTTAGGTCAGGAAGTTTGGCGCGTTTGCGTATCATGTTCACCAGTGCGGCAGCTTTCTGTGTGTCGCCCTGCCATGCGTAAGCCTCTGCCTCGAGCAGAATGATGTCGGCAAGACGCAGCTTGTATTCGTTGTTGTAGCCTGAACGCAGCTTATACATGAACGGATAGTTGCTTGCCGGATAGTAATTGCTCCATGTGCAGCTGTAGTAAACCACGGTTTCGTTGAAACGTATGTCGTCGCCCTCGTTGGTGAAATCGTTTATCAGGTCGCGCGACGGTGTGATCCATTTTGCCCATGTGAAGTAGTAGTCGTAGTTCTCAAGGCAGCGTCCGTACATCCATGATTCCCAGTTACCGTTACCGGTTGTCCAGTGAACCTCGAGTATTCCCTCAGATGTGTTGCGCTTCACACAGTCCTGTGCGGCGTCGTCCCATCCCCAGAGAGTGTGGAAGTCGGGCTCCAGAGTCAGTCCTGCGGTGGCCCTTACTTTCTCTGCATATTCTATTACTTTAGAGTAGTCCTGCACGGGTTTCTCGGCATATACCTTTGCGAGCAGTGCCTGTGCCACGGTCTTCGACATGATTGTACGGTCAGACGAATCGAAGTCAGGAGCGTATTTCTCGGCGTCGAGAAGGTCGTTTATTATCTGCTGATAACATTCCTCCGATGTGCTGCGCGGCGGATAATATGTAGGATAAACCTCATCGATGTTCTCAGAGGTGATGGTCTTCGATATGTTTGTTATGACAGGGAACGATCCCCACAGGCGTGCCATAGGGAACATCTGAAGCGCACGGAATATTTCGCCCTGCGCCTTATAGCTGTGATACTCGCTCTCGGTCAGTCCACCGTTTTTATAAAGCTGCTCTGCGCCTACGATGAGCACGTTGGCTTTGGCTATGTCCTCAAGGTAACGCGACCAGTCGCGGGCAAGTACCGTGTTGCTTGCGTCGATGGAGTTGTTCTCGAAAGGCTGCACCTCAGCACCAGTAGTGCCGGCGTAGGCATTGTCGCTGTAAACATCGCCCACGAGCAGAATGTCGAGATGAGAGTGTTCCTGACGGTTTCTGAAGAGTTCGTAAAGAGCTTTCAGCTGATTCTCCGCAGCGGCTTTATCCTTCAGCACAGCCGTTGTTGTGTCGGTCTGTACGCCTTCGGTTATCTCAGACGGAGTGGATAACGGATCGTAGTCAAGCGAACATCCGCTCACCATTGCGGCAGCTACTCCGCAGATAACGAATTTATATATTTTATTATAAGATTTCATAAGGATAGATTTTAATGTTGTTAGAATTCAAGTTTCAGTCCGAATACGAACGAGCGGTTAAGCGGATAGGTTCCCCAGTCGATGCCCTGTACCGCGCCGTTGTTTCCATACTGGTTTACTTCAGGATCCATGCCTGAATAGCTTGTCCATGTAAGAAGATTTGAAGCAGTGAAATATGGCTGCAGGCGATTGATGCCCAGCTTTGATATTATTTTGCGAGGTACGTCGTAAGAGAGTGATACACTCTTTACGCGCAGGTAGCTGCCGTCCTCTACAAAGTAGCTTGAGTTTTTGATGTTCCATCCGGCTTTCGGCACATTTGTTATCTGTCCCGGTACGCGCCAGCGGTCGAGCACTTTGGTGCTCTGGTTCTTTCCGTCATACATACCTTCGGTTTCCATTCTCGAAACGTTGTAGATGTCGTTGCCTACGCTTCCCTGCAGAAGTATGTTGAGGTTGAAACCTTTCCATGAGAAGTTGTTTGTGAGACCGAAAGTGAAGTCAGGGTTCGGGTCGCCTATATATGTACGGTCAGATGCCGATATCACACCGTCCTTGTTCACATCCTTATATATCATGTCACCTGTCTCAGGATCGACGCCTTCAGCCACGTATCCGTAGAAGCTGCCGAGCGGACGTCCCGGAACGTTTCTAACAACATAGTCGTTTACATAGTCTGTTGTCATGGCGCTGTAGTAAACCTGTGTGAGTCGCAGACTCTCCAGTTTGTTCTTGTTGAACGATATGTTGAAGTCGGTATCCCATGAGAATTTGCCTTTCATATTGACAGACTTCAATGTGATTTCCCAACCTTTGTTCACCATCGTTCCGCCGTTATAGTTGAGTGTACGTGCAGGAGCGCTTCCGGCAGGAAGGGTGATGGTCATAAGCATGTCGCTTGTCCTCTTGTAGTACCAGTCGATGTAGAGCATCAGTCGGTTGTTGAACATCGTGAGGTCAAGACCTATGTCTGTCTGAGATGTTGTTTCCCATGTCAGCTCAGGGTTGCTCAGGGTGCTCTGTGTGCGTGTAGGCACGGCGTTGGTATCGAATCCTTCTCCGAACCACTGCACACGGTTGATGCTGTAGGATGCGAGATAGCTGTAGTCGCCCAGTCCGCTCTGGTTACCGGTCTGTCCCCAACCGCCACGGAGTTTCAAGTCGTTGATCCACTCGATGTCTTTCATGAACGGTTCGCTTGATATACGCCATGCGCCTGAGAATGAAGGGAAGTATCCCCATCTGTGTCCCGGTGCCAGCTTCGAGCTGCCATCGGCACGTACGTTGGCTGTGAAGAGATATCTGTCGTTCCAGTTATATTGCAGACGGGCGAAGTATGAAAGTATTGCCCACTCAGACGCAGAGCTTCCTGTTCCGGTCCAAGAAATCTTGTTGGCTGCGTTAAGTGTCTGGAACAAACCGTCGGCATAGTTGGAGCCGTCGATGTAGTTGTTGCTGTATTTGCTTGCTGTCCATGACGAACCTGCCATCACGTCCAGTCCGTGCAGTCCGAAATCCTTTTTCCAGTTGAGCACATTATCAAACACCCATACGCTGCTTATGGAGCGTCCGTCGTGTCCTTTTCCGTAGTTGTCACGTCCGTTTGTAGTCTTGATAGGGTCGAGGAATTCTGTCTCTATGCCCTGAAGTCTGTCGAAAGAGAGTGACGATGTAAGGTTGAGTCCCTCCATGAACTTTATCGTAGCCTTACCTGTCGCGATGAGTCTGTTGTACGAAGACTTGTTGTTCTCTGTACGTGCGATGTTCTCGGCAGGGCTGGTTATGTTCACACCATAGAAGTTGTTGTAGTACTGTCCGGGGTTGTCAGGATCCCATACGGGTGCGTAGGTAGGAGTGTTTACGATGGATGTTACCACACCACCGCGGTTAGAGCCTGTTCCGCTTATGATGCCCGTACCTTTATAAGAATAGTCTGAGTAAGCTACGCTTGCGTTCACGCGCAACCATTTTCTGATGTCGTTCTCTACAGAGGCGCGGATGTTGTAGCGCTCGTAGCTCGATTTCTTTATAACACCGTTTTCACCGGTATATCCACCCGATATGAAGTAGCGCAGCTTGTCGTTTCCGTTGGTGACCGAGAGCTGGTAGTCCTGCACGTTACCTGTTCTGTAAACCTCGTCCTTCCAGTCGGTCTTGTCTGTCAGTCCGTCGGGAAGATTAACGAGACCAATCTCGTCCATGAGTTCCTTATACTGGGCGGCATTCAGCGGATCCTGGTTGTCGCGCACCACATTGAGCGCATAGTGTGCGTTGAGCGATATGCGAGCCTCGCCTGCCTTGCCCTGTTTTGTGGTGATGATTACGACACCGTTGGCAGCGCGCGAACCGTAGATGGCGGCAGACGACGCATCCTTGAGTATCTGCATGCCCACGATATCGTCGGCCGAAAGATAGTCGATGTCTGTCATCGGCACTCCGTCAACTACGTAGAGAGGGTCGTTGCTTCCGTTGAGAGAGGTGGTACCACGCACACGTATGGTAGGTGTGGCTCCCGGCTGACCGTTGGCCTGGCTTATGGTAACGCCCGCAGCCTTACCCTGCATGCCCTGTACGGCCGACACGATAGGACGTGTGTCGAGGTCTTTTGTCGAAACAGACGACACTGCCGTCGTAACATCCTTGCGCTGTACAGAACCGTAACCGATGGCTACGACTTCCTTCAGCATGTTGCTTTCTTCTTCCATCACAACCCTCATGCCGTCTGCGGCTTTCACATCCACGGTCTTATAACCTATATAAGTGATGCGAAGGCTTGAGCCTGGAGCGGCATTGATTGTGAAACGTCCGTCAACATTTGTTACGGCTTTTACATTTGTGTCGTCAGACACGGTTACAGTAGCTCCGATTATAGGTTCGTTGCTCGAATCCACAACCGTTCCTGTTATTTTCACATTCTGTGCCATTACGTTTATTGCAGCCATCAGGCATAGCATCAACGTGAGCGCACATCTGTGTGTGTAACGATGAAATGATGAATGTTGCATAAGTTTTAAAGTTTAGGTTGTTGCTTCTTTTTCTACACAAATATAGAAAGTAAATTTTTTGAATACAAGTATATAAAGTCAGTTGGTGGTGGTTTTATGGTGTATGAAAATATTAATCGTTTGGCTATCAGTACTTTATAATTTTTGATGTCTTATATTTTGGTGGTGATTTTCGACCATATGTATATAGCTTAAAAATATGTTTAAAACATTTTTTACAATATAAAAACAATGTATCCGCGTTGCTTTTATAACATTAAAATATTATTTTTGTGTCTGAAATATATATAGTCTGACCGATGAAAAAAATATTGATGATCATGTTTTTCGGCGTATTGTATATGTGTGCGGAGGCAAGACCTTCGGCTACCGATTCTCTGATAAGAAGACTTGACAAAGCCGTTGAGAACTCCGACCGATACATACACATACACGAAGAAAGGATAAACCTTCTGAAAGAACGCCTGGCCGACACACGTGTGCCCGCCAGATGCTATAACATATCAATGTCGTTGTATGACGAATACTCCTCTTTTCAGAACGACTCCGCGATAGCTTATCTCGGAAAGGCGGCCGACTACGCCGGCCGTATGGGGCGTGAGGATCTGGCGGAGCGATGCAACACTCTTATAGTGAAGCAGCTCTCCGTGGCCGGATTCTATGCCGAAGGACTCGCCCGACTGTTCAGAATAGACAAGCGGAAGCTCGGAAAGAAGTATATACGCGACTATTACATCGCCGCCAACCACATATACGGCGAGCTGGGTTCATACAGTCTGAACCCCAAGACAAAGCAGGTATATTATGATAAGTGCGACATTTACAGGGACTCGCTCTATTTCTACACCACCGGACACGACGAGATATGGTATGAGAAAAAGATAAACGACTTCATCAATGCGGGAAAATACAGGGAGGCGCTTGCCGTGAGCGACAGACAGATGCGTCTGTTCAGGAAATACACAAAGGAGTATGCCATGCCCGCCTACTGCCGTCAGCTCATCTACAAGAAAATGGGTCAGCGCGACAGCATGATGTACTGGCTGGCGGTGTCTGCCATCTGCGACATAGAGAATGCCGTGCGCGACCAGGCGTCGCTGTGGACACTCGCGGGCGAACTGAGCAACAACGGTGACGTGAACAGGGCATACCGCTACATATCGCTGGCGTGGGACGCCGCGCAGAAGTTCGGAACGCGCATACGTAGCTGGCAGATATCACCGCTGCTGAGCAACATAGACAAGAACGTGCAGGACATATCGGTGGCAGAGAACCGCCGGCTCACGCTGCTCGTCACCGTCGTAAGCCTGCTCGCCGTGATGCTCGTCTTGTCGCTGCTGTATGTCATGAGGCAGCGCAAACGCATAGCCGTGGCGCGCAACGAGCTGCGGACGGTGAACGACAAACTGTCTGTCACCATAAAGAAACTGAAAGACGCAAACATCGAACTAACCGACATCAACCACAAGCTGGACGAGAGCAACCACCTGAAGGAGGAATACATAGGACAGTTTTTCGGCATCAGCGCGCAGAACATAGACAAGCGTGAGGACATGCGCCGCGAGATAACGCGCATGCTGAAGAACAAGGATTACACCGCGCTTGCCAACTGGTCTAAATCCACCGAACTGAAGGAGAAGGACCTGAACGACTTCTTCGCCACGTTCGACAGCGTGTTCCTGTATCTCTTCCCCGACTTTGTGGAGCAGTTCAACTCGCTCCTCAGAAAGGAAGAACAGATACGTCTGTCGAGCCCGACGCGGCTGAATACTCCGCTGAGAATATACGCGCTCGTGCGGCTCGGCATAACCAACAGCCAGAAGATAAGTGAATATCTGCACCACTCGCTCAACACAATATATAATTACAGGGCGCGCATGAGGAACGCCGCCGCATGCGACCGCGACGAGTTCGAGCAGAAGGTGAAGGAGCTCGGACGTATAAAATGACGGTGATGCGGTTTGATGCTGTTCATCATGAAGCCTCGAACGGCAGTTGAGAGAGTATGTTCGGGGCGCGGAGAATGTGTGTTTCAGAGCCTTGAACGGTCCGTATCAGAGCCTCGGACCGAACGTTTCATAATTTCGGGCAGTCCATAACTCGGTATGCGGAATACGGCATATCAGTGTTTTTAGAGGAAACTCAAGGGTCGGACTTACGATTTTTCTTGACAAAATTTTGACAAAATATTTTCGCGAAAGAGGTGTGAATGAATGTTAAATACGGCATTATGATGCCCGTTTTGCTCTTTATCATCCTTTTATATACCCCATAACATAGTCCGAAAAGATGCATTTTGCTTTCCGATATTGCCCATTTCGTGGTGCGAAATAGCCCGTTTCAGGGTGCGATATGGTGCTTTTCAGCCTCCGAAATGGCCTATTTCGCAAGCCGAAACGGTGCTTTTTGCAAAGCGGAGAAATACCCCTTAAACACAAGTTATTGATATTCAATACATTATAAAAACCTCTTATTTTCCGCGTATTTGCGCCCGATGAAGAGTCTATGCGCAAATACGCGCTTATTTTTCGGGGTATAACTGGAAACTGAGAGGGAAAAATCGAAATCAGGTTATAAATTGAAAGTTGCCCGTATAGGTATAATCCAAATCGGTCATTAGAATACGGACTGAAAGCATGAACGCATAGAATATATAAAATATATTCGGTCTGATGACCGATTCGGGTTTAATCCAAACCGGTGGTCATGTGTCATGTGATTTTATTTCTATTGCCTGTCGGTCAGCCATATATATTTATCGAAGGTGTGGCGGGATATAGAGAGATGATGTATCGTGCGGACCGGCGGCGGGAGAATGGTATATGCAGTGCGTGAAATGAGTATGGTGTAAAGTAAATATCTGCTGTCAGACGACCAGTATGGGTTCTGTCTCTACAGCAGAAGACGATGCATATATGTAATTAACGCAGATGTTTTTATTGAAACTGATACGCAATCAGAATCTATATCTGACCGTAATTATGTCTTGCATCGTCTGTCTGACGGTATGATAAGAACGCATTGAGTCGCCGCGGAAGGCCGGACCTTCCGCGGTGACTTGCTCATCAACATCCGTAATGCTTATTTTCCGGCTGTGCGCGGAGCCACTTTCTTGCGCTTGCGGCTTGTGCGCTTCCACCACATATAATATCCGCTCAATGGCAGGATGAATCCTATCAGGGCGGCGATGAATTGGATTATCTTTGTGACGATGCCTCCCCAGGCTCCTGTGTGGAACGAGTAAATCCAGCCTTTCATCTTGTCCGACCTCGGTGTCTGGCTGTACAGACTATATCCTGTTATCTTGCCCGACTCCGGATTGAACTTTGCCGTGTCCGTACGCGACATGTTTCCGGGCAGGCTCACCTTTGCCTGTGCGGCCTCGAGGCTTATGGATTTATATTCTGAATATTCCTGTTTGAGCTGCGCCAGCACGCTGTTCCATACGCTGTAGTCGAATTCTTTCTGCCCGTCCTTTTCTTCTTTCTCGCCTGAAGGACGGCTCACGTTGGCAGTGGCGGTGCCTGACGAGGCCGACGCTCCGAACACGTCGTAGAACAGTGAGCGGTACCATCCGAACGACCATGTTAGTCCGGTGAGTGCCATGAGCAGCAGGAATATGGTGGCATAGAAGCCGAGCGTGACGTGACAGTCGTATATCAGTCGGCACGTACCTTTGCCGAACGCCACTTTAAGCCTGTTGCCCAGCATCTTGCGTGTGCGCGGGAACCATATCACCAATCCCGTGATGAGAAGCGCTACCATGACCAGCGTGGTGATGCCCACAATCACCTTGCCCACCGATGTGGCGCCTTTGCTTGCCGGTGGGTCCAGGAGCCAGCGGTGCAGTTTGCGCATTGTCTGGAAAAATTGCGGGCTCTCTGTCCATCCGTTCACCTCTCCCGTGTACTGGTTCACGCTCAGGCTTTTCTTCTCCGCGCCTTTTATGCTGAGCATGCACGCCCTCTCTGGGTCGGCCGAAAACTCCATTGACGACACCTCGACAGTGTCCGACAACTGTCTGTGCACCTTCTCCACAATCTGCGACGGCTGCAGCGGTACGGCTCCTTCGGGACGCTCTACCTTGTAGATGGAAGGGTTCAGACTCTCGGTGATTTCACTATCAAACACCATTGTGGCGCCGCTCAGACAGATGATGCAGACAATCAGTCCGAGGGGAACTGACAGCCACAGGTGGATTCTACGGATAAACATGTTCATTTTTGTTGCAGTTATGTTTGTTTGATGTCAATGTTGTCTTAAGAAACTTACGCCTTTTATGGCCTCAGTGTCTATCTCTGTTCCGCGCACGGCGCGTCCGTCGGCCGATATGGTGTAAAGTGCGGGCAGCGATCCGTCGGTAAGCTCAACTTCAAACGTGATGGTGTGCTCGTCTTTGTTCACCGCGCACGACAGTGCTATGTCGTTTATCCGTCCCGCCTCCGGCATGCCCTTTACGTCGGTATAGGTCATTGTCTTCACGTCGAATATGCTGAACTTCTTGTGCGAGCCCTCCGTCACTCCGGCTGTTCCGGGCTCGGTGAACATCTGGAGGCAGAATTTGTTGTCGCCCAGATAGAAACACCGCCACAGGTAGTGGCCCGTTATCTCGGTAAGGTTCACGTAATAATCGTCGTCTATCGCTACCGGACGGCCGTCCTGTATGTTGTCGCCGCTTATGCGCAGCACTGCCGACGGCACCTGCGGGACGCTCTGTCCGTAGTTTGTGGCGGTGCTCTGGCAGAACAGGTATATGTCGTTGCCCACTACCTCGATGCCCGTCTCGGTGCGCGAGCGCTGGTTGCCTTTTATCTGTCCGGCCTCCTTTCCCGGGTGGTCGGCGCTTTTGCGAATAATGGTGTTACGGTGCTTCAGATACTCCTTCGCACTGTCGTTGGGGTCGAACGCATATACACCGATATACAGATTGTCGGCCAGGTCGGTGCTGTATGTGGCTTTTGCCCTGACAGGGTCGGGCTCAAGATGCTTTGTGGTGTACGACAGTAGCACGTAGTCGCCGTATTCCGCTATGTCGCCCACGCCCCATGTCTCGCCTTCCATCAGGCTTGCCGGCTCCATGGTGAGGTCGTCGCAGCGTATTATTCCGTCCACCACGGCCGCCTCGAACGTATCGAGATTGATGAACTTCACGCGTTCGTAGTGTCCGTTCCCGGTCTGGTCGGACATGCCTATGAGATAGTTCTTGAATATTCCGCGTGCCTTCACGTCGCCGTCGAGCGCCACTCCGTTGCCGAACTGCGTCAGTCTGCCGTCCTTCAGCGTCCATGCCTTGGTAATGTAGTCGGACGACGAGCCGCCCTGCGAAGGATAGTTCATGCCTATGAGCATCTTGTCGCCGAAGCTGACGAAGTCGGGATTGTTGCCGCTGAAGAACACCCGTCCGTTAGGGTTGGTGGGGTCGAGCTTCCCGCTTGTGTGGTCTGCCGTGAGCTGCATGTAGGCACCGTTGTTCTCTCCCGAGCCGCTCATCACCACGTATTGTTCGGTTGCCGTGCTGACGCTGCCTCCTGAGCCGTCGCCTCCGCCCGTCATGTCGTTTTCGTTGCATGCTGTCAGTGAGCAGGTCAGGGCTGCCATGCCCATTATTCTGATATATATCTTGTTCATTTTTGATGTCTTTTTTGGGTTATTTGCTGAATGTGTAGCCCACCTTTATGGCAAATGCGCGTCCGGGCTTCTGCATTTTGTAGTTGTCGTACAGTCTGGCGTCCGCCATGTTCGTACACTCGGCCGATACCGTGAATTCCTGTTTCTTTCCGAAGTTGTAGCTCACGAACAGGTCGTGCGACAGCTGTGTGGGCACCTCAAGCTCCGGATTGTTGTACGTGTTCCATTCGTAGCTGAACTTGTGGATGTATCCCACCATGTACTGAATGTCGAGCACCGAACCCTTAATGAACAGGTCGCGCAGCGTGACTCCCGCCTCGCCATTGCCATACATGTATGGTATGGCAGGTATGCGTTTCTTGTAGTTCTTGCTCACCCGTTGCGTTCCGGCCACATACTTGGTCATGCTCCTCATGTCGATGTAGCTGAAGTTGCATCCGGCGAAGAACATGTCGCGGAACGTGTAGCGCACTCCCAGGTCGCCGCCCAGGTTACGCACGCCTCCGTCGTTCTTCGATGTGGCGCGTCCGTTGTCGCTGTTTGTGGTGCGGCGTATGTAGTTTTCTATTTCGCGGTATTGCAGGGCCGCGTCTATTGTCAGCCTGTGCAGGGGCAGGTCTATCGGACTTGCCGTGACGCTGAGGTTCAGGTTGTTGCTCGATTCGGGCTTCAGTGCTGAGTTGCCGCGCTCTATGTCGTCGCCCGAACCGAACAGCTCGCGGCTCGTGGGCAGACGGAGCGCATACTCATACGACAACCGCAGCTGCACGTGCTTGCCGAGAAAGTATGTCGACGCCAGTCCTCCACCCCAGTATGCCGACGTGCTGCTGAGGTCGCGGTAGTTGCTTCCGCCGTCAGGGTCGAGGTAGGCTTCCAGATGGTTCAGATAGTTCTTCACGAACGCCGATGTGTTCCACCGCCCTTTATGGTCGTATTTGTAGCTCAGTCCCGTGACGGCCTTAAGGCTCTGCTGCGGATGGTCATACTCCGGTTTCTGCATGGTCTCGTCCTTGCCCGAGCGCGAGAACGACGTGAATGTGGAGCTTAGCGAGAGCGAATGTCCCTCCTTCGGGAACAGAGCCACGCGCAGGTTGGCAGCGCCGTTGTTGTCGCGGTAGCGGTATTTGGTGTATGCCAGCTCGCCAGGCGCGCTCTTCGGCTTGCTGCGTTCGCCCAGCCAGTTGTAGTTGCAGCTGGCCGTGTCGGCGGCATACGACTGTCCGAAGTTGTAGTTTCCGTTCAGGGCCACGTGCAGTCCCTGCATAAGCTTGAACCGTTTCTCGTATGTCAGCTGCGGCATGAGCGTGTTGGCGGTGGTGTAGCGTGCGCCATACACCCAGTTCATGTTCGACGCGTTCTGCGTCTGTTTGTATTCGTATCCGCCTGTGAATCCCAACAGCAGCCGGTCGGCATAGGGCTTGTCCACTACTCCTATCCTCAGTATGGCGGCCTCGTTGTGATACATAGCGTGGAAGCGTCGCACCTTCAGGTCTTCGTAAACCACCTTGTTGCCGTTCTCTCCGAACTGCGTGTAGTGGTCGATGTTCACCTTGTAGTCGTTGTCCGAATAGTTCTGATAGGCGTTGAGCGATATGTGGAAGCCTTTGTTCGAGGTCCATTCGGCATACACATTGCTCTTGTGCGTATTGAACGAACCGAACGAGTAGGACGCGTTCACGCGTGTACGGCGTCTGTTGTCCGTCACTATGTTGATGGCTCCTCCCAACGCGTCGCCTCCCAATTCCACGGGCACCACGCCCTTATACACCTCCACCCGCCGTGCCAGTCCGGCAGGTATGTTGTTCAGTCCGAACGCCGAGCTCATGCCTTCCATCGGTACTCCGTCGATGAATATCTTGACATGGCGTCCTGAGAATCCGTTCAGCAATACGCTCGTCTCAGATCCCAGTCCGCCGTTCTGGCGTATCTTCACTCCGTTTATCCTATCGATGACGTTGGCAAGGTCGAGAGTAGTGTTCTTCAACTTCGACGTTTCAATCATCGACACATTATAAGCCAGGCGCTGCACCTTCTCTTCCTGTGTGAGAGAGTTCACCACCACCTCGTTAAGAGTGAGGGCGTCCTCCTTCATCATCACCTTAAGATGGTGCTCCGCACCGTCCGGTCTTAATGCCATCCGCTCCGTTCCGTATCCCAGATAGTTGACGGTTACGAGGCATTCTCCTGCATGCTGTTTCAGCGTTATGCTGAATTCTCCCCGGTTATCGCTTATGCCTCCGCCTACGAGCGAGCTGTCTGCCGCCGCGCGCACTTCTATGGTGGCATGGCTCAGAGGCTCGAGTGTCCGGTCGTCCATCACTTTTCCCTTGACGACACAGCCGTTTTGCGCGTGCGCATTGATACCAAAGAGAGAGAATGCAAAAGCAAATAAAAAAAATAAATACAGTCTGCTTCGTTTCATTATAACTTTTTCCTATTTGTTTTTAACGGCTGCAAAGTTACTTGTGCCGCCATACCGACGCAATACTCATTGTTAGGTATTTTGTCGGCAACGGTCTGACTGCGTGTCATAAGTTATAATGTCAGCGGTTCACGCCCGTGTCACGTGTCATGCGGTGTGCTTTTCACGTCGCTTAATCAGTCTGTCGCCATATTGTCAGACTGCACCGGCGTGCGACTGTCTTTCATTGTTTTTTCAATGCGTGTTGTTTTGGTGGTCATCGTCCCGCGGGTCATTCCTGCCTTACGGAACAGAGCATCCGTAACCGGTGACAGTGTCAGGACGGCTGCTCTTTCATGTCCTTTTCATGCGTCAAATCCGAAACGAAACCCTTACGGTCTGCGTGTAGTGTCAGAATATCACATATTTTATCCAAAAAACAGCAAAGAAACATACTTCATCCAGCAATAATTATAATTACTTTTGCAAAGTAATCAAATCTGTTGCAAACCTACAATCAAAACACAGGTAAATATGAAAAGAATTTCAATACTCCTCGTATTTCACATCCTAATGGGCGCCTGCTGCATGGCGCAGAGCAATGCCGAGCGCAAGGAATACGCCTCGCGCGTGAAGGCTGCATTCGTAAAGGCGTGGAACTCATACATGAACTATGCCTACGGCATGGACGCCGTGAATCCCATTTCGGAGAAAGGTCACAACTGGTATTCGGAATCGCTGCTCATGACGCCCGTCGATGCTTACAGCACCATGTGTCTCATGAATCTGAAGAAACAGAAGAAGCAGGCGCGCGAACTCATATTCAGCCGCCTCAATTTCGACAAGGACATGGACGTGCAGCAGTTTGAGATAGCCATACGCATGGTGGGAGGACTCATCTCTTCCTACCAGCTCGACGGCGACAGACGTTTCCTCGAGCTGGCGAAAGACCTGGGCGACAAGCTCATGCCGGTGTTCGACACGCCTACGGGAATACCCTACCGCATGGTGAACCTGCGCACTGGAGCCATAAGCGGCAACGTGACCAATCCCTGCGAGGTGGGATCCATGCTGCTGGAATACGGTATGCTGAGCAAGCTCACGGGCGACCCGAAGTATTATGACAAGTGCAAGCGCGGCATAGTGGAGGTTTACAAGCGTCGCGGCAAGACCGGACTCGTGGCAGGAGGGATAAACTGCGACACGGGCGAATGGACCGACAACAAGGCGCACATACGCGGAGGCATCGACGCCTTCTACGAATATCTGCTCAAGGGCTACATCCTCTTCGGCGACGAGGACCTGCTGCACATGTGGCAGACATCGCTCGACGGTGTGAACCGCTACCTGGAAGACCGTACCGCCGACGGCTACTGGATAGGCGAAGCCGACATGAACACCGGAGAACGCACGGCCACAGTGTTCGGCGCTCTCGACTGTTTCTGGAACGGATGCTTAGTGCTTGCCGGTGAGACGGAGCGTGCAAAGAAACTGCAGGAGTCGATCTTCAAGATGTGGACCATGCACGGCATAGAGCCCGAGGCCATCGACTACAAGACCATGCAGGTGCTCAGTCCGGGCTACATGGTGCGTCCCGAAGCCATAGAATCGACCTACTATGTGTGGCGTGCCACTGGCGACAGACGTTATTACGAGATGGGCAAGACTATGTTCGAGTCGATAGAGAAATACTGCCAGACCGAAAACGGATATGTGCAGCTGAGCGATGTGCGCACAAAAGAGAAGTGGGACACGCTGGAGAGCTTCTTCTTCGCCGAGACAATGAAATACTGCTATCTGTTCTTCGCGCCCGAAAAGGTGTTCAGTTTCAAGGACTATGTGTTCAGCACTGAGGCTCATCCGCTGCGCAACACGTGGAATAAGGGATGGCGCGGTGACTATATGATGCACGGCGGTGGTGCCGGTGATGCTGCGCAATGATCGGCGCGAGTGGTCATTCTGCGTCTGTCCGTATCCGCCTTCGTTGCCTATTCACGACGTGGTATATCCCTTCAGGCGGCATTCATCGCCGCTGACTGGCTCGGCCTTCCGTGTGCTCAGTGTGGCGTTACACGCAATGAGTATGAATAGAAAAATGCTTATGGACTTTCTTATGTTCAGTTATTTGTAAGGATTAAGATGTTAATGGTCCGCCGTTTTGTTTTCTATGGCGATGCATTGTGCCGGTGTAATGCTCTCCATAGGCATTATGTCGGTGGTTGTGAGGCTTTTATCTTCATTGTTATATACCTGTAATCGCTTACGTTTTACGAATAATATTCCATCCGTCAATGCGTAGCCTGATTATTGCGCGTCGCAGGACAACACGCACACAATGAGTTTTTTATAAGACCGAAAAAACTGCTTCAGAACATCAAATGAATAAAACAGTCGCCCGATGCATTATTTCAGAAGCATCAGGACGCTGCCTCCCGTTATGAGCAACGCACCGAGAACCACGCGCATACTGACCTGTTCTTTCAGAAAAATAAACGAAAGAAATATGGTAATCACCACGCTCAGTTTATCTATGGGCGCGACACGCGACACATCGCCCGTCTGTAATGCCTTGAAATAGAACAGCCACGACAGGCCCGTAGCCGCGCCGGAAAGCACAAGAAAAATCCAGGAGTGATGAGGTATTGACTTCAGTTCGGCCACATGTGAGCCGAAAATCACGATGCCCCATGTGATGACGAGGATGACCGATGTGCGTATGGCTGTTGCCAAATCAGAATTGATGTCCTTCACTCCGGTCTTTGCGAAGATGGCTGTCAGAGCAGCAAAGAATGCCGACAGCAATGCATAATATTTCCACATTACTCTTTTGTCTTTTACAAACACATCACATATTGAAGGCAAAAGTAATGATAAATTCTGAGGGAACCGCATATTCGCCGATTCTTCACGATAATTAAACGATATCATAAACGTATGGAGACGGTCAGGGCGTGGCATTATATAAATTAATGTCACGCCCCGATGGACAATGAAAAGCCTCAATCACGTTTCAGTCCCCATTTCTTGTTTGGCTTGGCCGAAGCCTTGTAGGTTATTGTTCCGCCGTCCTTCAGCACGTCCCAGTCTATCCATGCCGAGTTGTAGGTCTTGCCGTTGAGACGCATGGAGTTGATGTACTGTCCGTCACGGCCTCCCTTTATCTGGAGCAGACCGCCAGGCAGATGAATCTTTATGTCGGAGAACTGCGGCATGTTGATGCAGAACTGCGCCACGCCAGGTGTCATAGGATAAAGTCCTATCGACGCGTATATGTACCAGGAACCCATAGCTCCGCAGTCGTCGTTGCCGGGAAGGCCAGACGGTGACGAGTCGTAAGCCTCGCGGAGTATGCGTGAGATGATGGCCGAAGTCTTGTAAGGGCGGTCCACATAGTTGTATATCCACGGCACCTGGAAGTCAGGTTCGTTGCCCGCAGCAAAGAAGTGGTCGTCGTAACCGGCGTCAATACGCACGAAGAGCGAGTCGAGACGTTTCTCGGCGGCAGCCTTTCCGCCTATTGTGTCGATGAGAGTCTCAAGGTCGTAAGGCACCATCCAGAAGTAGTTTTCCTTAGTTGCCTCGCGCCAGTCGTCGTCCGGTTTCTTCCAGCTCATGTCGTTGTTGTTGCGCGAGCGTAGCCAACGGGTTGAATGATCGTAGAGATTCTTCCAGTTGGAAGCGCGGTTCATGAAGAAGACGGCGTCCTTGTCGTTGCCCAACGCCTGTTTCGCGAACTGTCCGATGGCGTAGTCGGCCGATGTGTATTCAAGGCAGAGCGATGCGTTCTCAATGCCTTTCTCGATGTAGTTGGACAATCCCGGACGCACCTCTACGTTCTGCGAGTAGGTGCGCGGTTCGAGAGCACCCTTGCGCATATACTCGTATGCCTTTTTCAGGTCGAAGTCGTGGCCGCCGAAAGCGTATGTGTTGGATATTATGACAGGTGTCGGGTCGCCGTGCATGACGCCCGTCTCGATGTTGGCGAGAATCCAACGGCCGTATCCACCGCTCTGTTCTGCGAAATCGACGAGCGACTGCATCATGTCCGAACTCTCTTTAGGATAGAGCACTGCCAGTATCTGGCTCTGCGTGCGGTAGGTGTCCCATCCGCTGAATGTGGTGTAATGGTCGCGTCCCGGTTCCGTCTTGTGCACGTTCCAGTCGGCTCCCAGATATTCGCCATTGACGTCGTTGAACACGTTGGGATGGATGAGCGTGTGATAGAAGTGCGTGTAGAACTGCTTCATGCGGTCGGCATCGCCCGTCACCTCAATCTTGCCCAGGTGTCTGTTCCACTCTGTGCGTGTGTCGGCAAGCACCTGATCAAAATCTCGTCCGGCGTTGTCCTTCTGCAGATTCTCGTGTGCGTTGGCAATAGATACATACGAAATGGCCACCTTGTACTCCACTGTACGGCCGCCCGATGTGTCGAACGTGAAGTAAGCGCCCGAGTTGCTGCCGCCTATGGTGAGGCGTCTGTCCTTCATGTCGTTTCTTATCCATGTGCCCTGCACCTTGGAAGGTGTGTTGAATTCGGCCACGAAATACACGCGGTAGTCGGTCTGATAGCCGCAGAAGTCGCCGCCCTCGGCATATCCTTCGAGTGTTGTGGGCGATGTGATCTTCACCAGTGCGTTGGTGAGTTTGGTTGAGCATACGCCGCTGCCTATTATCACCGTGCCCTCAGATGCCGATGAAGGGAACGTCATGCGCACTACTCCGCTGCGCTTCGACACCGTTGTCTCGCACTTCACGCCGTCCTTGTATTCGAGCGACAGATAGCCTGCCTGCGACGCAAGGATGTCCTTGTAGAACGGGAATGAGCCCATGTCGCCAGGCGATTTGTCCAGACGTCCGGCCAAAGCTATGAGCGGGAAGTTGCCCATCTCCGGGCATCCGCCTCCCGATATCTGGTTCACCACGATGCCGCGTTGCGGTTCGAAGTGAGTCGGAGTGAGCTGCATCATTCCGAACGGATAGGTGGCGCCAAGAAAGGTGAAGCCCGAAGCCAGTCCGTTGGGGCCAGGTTTACCCACCGTTCCCATACGGGTGTCAACCATGGAAGCATAGTCGGGCGTCGTGTCTCCGGCTACGGCTGTGTGGCAGGCGATACATAAGAATACGCCTGCAAACAACGATTTCAAGAATCCTCTTTTCATTTCAAACAGAGTGTATGTTTATTATGACGTTTATATATTAATATTCAGGTTATTGGGATAGGACGATGTGCCTCTGCACGCGATGTCGTATGATAAATGAAAAACAATTTTATATATAAAAAACCGAAAGGCTATAAAATATGAAACGTAATGTCTAATGTGTGTATATTTATGTATATTTAACTGTTTTGAGCTGTGAAATTGGTATGAAAGGTCTTTCGTTGTGATATGTTTCGCAGAAAAATATTCGTGAACAGAATCGGAGTCGGTGCTGTTTCTTTGGCGGCGGACTGTATTATATCCAGTGAATGTGTGTTGGCCTTGCATCATGTAAATGTGTGATAAGATGTATTGGATAATGGTTAAATATTGATGCCGACATCTCCATGCTGTCGTTTCTTTCAGTGTGTGCTGTTCTTATGCTATGTATATGTGAGTGTCGGGCACTTTAGTCAGGCTTTTGACAATCATATATCTGCTCAGTGTATGACGTCAGAACAGGCTCTCATATATTGAGGAATGGACATTCCTGCATTGTTGTATTTCCGTAAAAACTTCGTTTTCACGCTTGCTATTGCACTCATCTTTCGCTATCTCTGAATAAGATAGGATGCGGCTCGGCAAAGCCATTACTGAAAAGAAAATATCTTTTCGTTTGTCTTTGCACTCACCTTTCACTATCTCTGAATAAGATAGGATGCGGTTCGGCAATATCAAAATCCGTAAAAACTTCGTTTTCACGTTTGCTATTGCACTCACCTTTCGCTATCTTTGAATAAGATAGGATGCGGTTCGGCAATATCAAAATCCGTAAAAACTTCGTTTTTCCGTTTGCTATTGCACTCACCTTTCACTATCTTTGCAAAAGAAAGGCGGCGGTTCGGTATGGCATGTCTGGTGTGATGGCTTTGCCTGGTCAGTCTTTCTATTTATCTGCAAAACTGAATCTATTCATATTTTAACTTTACATATTATCATATTATGAGAATGCGGTTTTTCTTTCTTCTCGGTTTTGTCATGGCCATACATATTGCCGCCATGGCGCAGAATTCATCCGGGCCTGAGATTTCGGACGTGCGTACGACTATATATCCGGCAGTTTACAAGACGGAGGCGGCCGGACAGGCGCGTTGTGTGTGGATAAACATGAAGAGCAAAGGCGCGGCCACGGTGATGTGCACGCTGGGTAAGACTACTCAGAAGGTAAATCTGAACGATGGAGACAACCGTTTCAGCATCTGCATCCCGGAGGTGAAGAAGGCTACGAAGCTCATGCTCACGGTGAAGAACGGCGACCGCGTGGTTGCAAAAAGCAAGGTTGAGGTGAGGCCTGCGCGCCATTGGCAGATGAATCTTGTGCAGCACACGCACACCGATATAGGATACACACGCTCGCAGATGGAGATTCTGGCCGAGCATCTGAGATACATTGATTATGCGCTTGACTATTGCGACGCGACCGACAACTATCCTGACGCGGCGAAGTTCAGATGGACCTGTGAGGTGTCGTGGGCCGTGAGCGAATATCTGAAGACTCGTCCGGCGGAACAGGTAGAACGTCTGAAGCGCCGCGTGAAGGAAGGACGGATAGAGCTTGCGACGATGTTCCTCAACTTCGACGAGCTTCCCGACGAGCAGACTCTCGCTGCCTCGCTCGCTCCCGTGAAGCAGTTCCGCGACAACGGAATGCGTGCCGAGCTGGCCATGCAGGACGATGTGAACGGTATGGGATGGTGTTTCACGGAGTTCTTCAGCGACGCTGGCATAAAATATGTGAACATGGGAACTCACGGCCACCGCGCCCTCATCTGCTTCGACATGCCCACCGTGTTCTGGTGGCAGTCGCCATCGGGCAAGAAGGTGCTGGCCTATAGAGCCGAACATTACAATCAGGGCAACTTCTTCGGCATACACAACACCGACGATTTCGAGGGTTTCGAGACGCGGGTGCTCGAATATCTCGGCCAGCTTGAGGCGAAGGGATATCCTTACGACATCTGCGCCGCACAGCATTCGGGCTATTTCACAGACAACGCGCCGCCTTCAACAAAGAGCTGCGAGATGGTGAGACGATGGAACGAGAAGTATGAATGGCCCAAGCTGCGCACGGCTGTGGCCACCGAGTTCATAAAAACCGTGGAGCAGCGCTATCCTGACAAGATAACCACGGTGCGCGGTGCATGGCCCGACTGGTGGACCGACGGATTCGCATCCGGAGCTCGCGAGGCGGCGATATCGCGCATTACCCACTCCAACATCATTGCCGCGCAGGGCGGACTGGCTATGGCCAAGGTGATGGGTGTGGCACTGCCGGACGGCGTGAGCACCGATATTGCCGACGTGAACGAGGCCCTGCTCTTCTACGACGAGCACACATTCGGACACAGCGAGAGCGTGCGCAACCCCTACGGACTGGAGACGTGGGAGCAGCGTTCGCTCAAACAGTCGTATGCCTGGGAGGCTTACCGTCACGCAGGACTGCTGGGCGAGACCACCATGGGACTGTTGCAGAGCCGTCTGGAGAAGGCCGCCGTGCCGTCGGTGGCGGTGTTCAACACGCTCGGATGGACCTACAGCGGCCTGGCGAAGGTGTATATAGACCATCAGATACTGCCGCGCGACAAGGACTTCGAGATAACCGCGGCCGACGGAACGCCCATCGCCGCACAGGCGGGAGAGAGCCGCTCGGACGGCACATACTGGTATCTGTATGTCAGGGACGTGCCTGCCATGGGCTACAGCCGCTATTACATAAGGGTGAAGAACGCTCCGGCGAAGGTCTCTGCACCCGTGAAACGACTGTACAGCACGCATGTGGAGAACCGCTGGTACAGCATAGGATTCAACCCGGAGAGGGGAACCATATCCGCCATGACCGACAAGGAGACCGGCCGCACGCTGCTCACACCGGACGCTGAGTGGCAGATGGGCGAGTTTATATACGAGACAGCCGACAGCCGTCACCCCATGGAGCAGTATCGTGCGCCGCAGTTCACGCGCCGGCGACCGGAGAAGATGACGTTCGAATGTTACGAGAAAGGCCCGGTATGGGACACCTATCGCTTCCGTGGCGAGACCGTTGCGGGACGTGACGCCGACAATCTGATGGTGGAATACCGCATATACAATGTGGAGAAAAAGATAGAAGTGGTCTATCGTCTGCGCAAGAAGGCAGTCACCGACCCTGAGGCCGTCTATGTGGCTTTCCCGTATCAGGTGCCCGACGGAAAGATTTTCCTCGACGTTCCGGGCGGAACCATCGAGGCGGGAGTGGATCAGATAAAAGGTTCTTCGAACGACTGGTACACCGTACAGAACTTCGCCGCTGCGCGCAACGACAGCATGCAGATCGTGATGGGCAGTCAGGAGATACCGCTCATGCAGTTCGGCGCAATCAACACAGGCCGCTATCAGGCCGGCGCGACGCCGCAGAGCACGCAGATGTATTCGTGGCCGATGAACAATTATTGGGTGACCAACTTCAACGCCGATCAGATGGGAGAGATTCAGTGGAGCTATTTCATCACTTCCACAGCCGACACTTCAACCGAATACGCCACCCGTTTCGCATGGCAGAACCGCATTCCGTTCCTCACACGAGTGCTTCAGGCCGATGCAGGTGCGCCTGACACGACGGAGAAGAGCGTGCAGGTGATGAGCGGCATGCCTTCGAATCTGCTGCTCGTGAACATGAAACCGGTGGACAACGAGAAGGCTGTCATCATGCAGCTCAGGGAAATAGGTGGCAAGGAAACGACTTTCAGCATTAAGTCGGACGTGATAGACATCACCGGAACAACCGTCTGCGACGTAACGGGAGAGCCTCTGCAGGGCAGTCAGAAGCCTGTGTTCAGTCCGTGGGAGAACAAGTTCATAAAACTGACGTGGCGCTGACCGTGTGCCATCGGAATGCTGGACGGTTCAGGGCTTCCATGATTTTATGATATTAACGGACGCCAAAGAGCGGAGAATAAGCAAATGGCTGTGTCGTAAACTACGGCACAGCCATTTATTGTAACATGAAACAAAGTATTCCGCGGAATGTGAAGTGTGCTTACACAGACGTGGGGTAAGCTCCTCCGCACCTTATTCCGCGTTTTTCTTCAGCCATTCCAGACGGCGCATGTCGGGCAGATGCTTCACCTTGAAGTTCTCGAACGTCACGTCGAAACCGTCGCCGTCGGGGCATGCAGCCATGAGTCCCACCATCACGGGAGTGTTGTCCTTGAGCCATGCGTTGCGCATGAGAGTGTAGTGAACGTCGTCGAACGAATAGAACACCTCTACTGCGTCGAGGCGTCTTACGGCCTTAATCCATACATACGGTATGGCTTTGTCGAGCTCTATGACGCTCCAGTCGGATGTGTGGTGTGTCACAACGGCGCTGAGGTTGTATTTTCCGTCAACGTATTCTATGCCGGCCTTGATGTAGCTCTCGTGGTCTATGCGCAGCATTATGCCGGCCTGGTCGAAGCGCTGTTTGTATTTTCCGGTTATCTTGACCTTCACCTCGAACTCTCCTCCGTATGTAGTGTAATAGAAAGGAGCGTCGTCAACGGTGAATCCGTAGTGCGAGATGCGCCAGTAGTCGCTCTTAGGTGTGACTGACATGGTGAGCGCGTTGTTCTCTATTTTCCACTGTTCTGGTTCGTTGAACCACTGCATTTTCTCCAGTGTCTGTGCTGTTGTGTTGTGTGCTGCGAGGCTCATAAGCATTGCGATTGCAAGTTGTTTTATTGTTCTCATTGTTTTTTAATTGTTTTATTATTATACGCTTGTTGTTTGTTTTCAGATTAGTGGTGTCATCGTGTTTATGGTATGGATAAGACAGGATTCGGTTCGGCAAAGCCAATATATGAAAAATTATGTTCTCCGATTTGTCTCTACACTCACCTTTCACTATCTTTGTATAAGATAGGATGCGGCTCGGCAATATCAAAAATCGTAAAAACTTCGTTTTTCCTTTTGCTATTGCTCTCACCTTTCACTATCTTTGCATAATATAGGATTCGGTTCGGCAAAGCCAATACATGTAAAACTACGTTTTCCTGTTTTGTCTCAGCTCTCACCTTTCACTATCTTTGTAAATGCAACGGGTCGCGGATGATGGCGTCAGGCTATGCCCATACCTTTTTCTTTACATATTTCCGATGCAAAGATATGTATGCTCCGCAATACCTGCAATGCTCATTAATAACCATTTTACGGCAGGAAATGAAACTTAAAGACAAACTGAGCCGTGTGCTCGCAGGGCAGGATTTCGACGGTCAGGCGTTCCATCGCGATGAGCTGGAGCGTTATAAGGCCGCGGCGCTGTGCTATGCCATGGCTGAGAATGCGGTGGCGGTGCTGAGCGATATGCGCACCAACACGAGCTATATATACTATGGCAGATATGCGCGGGTGATAGGACTCGACCGTAAGGGTGAGCACGACGAGGTGTGCTCTATATGGGAGGAGGAGATTCTGAAGCGCATACACCCCGACGATCTCGCCGACAAGTATCTGCAGGAACTGCGCTTCTTCCACTTCATAAAGCGCCGGCCTCAGCGTTGCAGGGGCGACTATCATCTCGTAACTACGCTGCGCATGAAGTCGGCAGAGGGCAATTATGTCAGGGCGTTGCACCGTATGTTCTACGTGTCGGCCTCGTCGTCGGACGGACTGTGGCTTGCTATGTGTCTGTACGGTCCGCTGCCGGAGGGGCTGGAGTGGCGCACGTCGATAGTGAACACGATGGACGGCAGTGTGACTGAGCTGAACAACGATGACGACCGCAACATTCTGAGTGAGCGCGAGAAGCAGACGCTGCGCCTGATAGACAGCGGAATGATGAGCAAGGACATAGCCGCGGCAATGTCGATAAGCATAAACACGGTGAGCCGTCACCGGCAGGACATACTCCGTAAGCTGCAGGTGAGAAACTCGATTGAGGCGTGCCGCATGGCGCGACGTCTGGGACTGATATGACGCATGGCGCTGCGCGGGTGTAGGATATTGCGGTGGCGCGGTGTAAGGGACGGGCGTTTATGTCGCAGTTTACGGGTTCTTCGGATGCAAACGATGATTGTGTGGGATATAAAATATTGTACCGTGCATCATCGGAAATACAATGTGTGAGTCTTTATTAATATTTTCCATAACCTTTCTAACGTTTTATATCAATGTTTTGAGGGAAACCCGGGCAACAAACTTACGATTTTTCTTGACAAAATTTTGACAAAATATTTTCGCAAAAGAGGTGTGAAGGAATGTTAAATACGGGCTTATAAAGCCTGTTTCTGTCTGTTACGCCTTTCGACATATCCCGAAACATAGTCCGAAAAAGCACGTCTTGCTTTCCGATATTGCCCATTTCGTGGTGCGAAATAGCCCATTTCGCAAGCCGAAACGGTGCTTTTTGCAATACGAAGAAATACCTCTTAGACATAAATTATTGATATTCAATATATTACTATAATCCCTTATTTTCCGCGTATTTGCGTCCGATGAAGAGTCAGTACGCAAATACGCGCTTATTTTTCGGGGTAGAAAGGAAAACTCGGATGTAAAAATCAAAATCCGGTTACAATCTGTAAGTGATTTATATTTTATTTCTTTCAGCATAAGGAAACAATGTTTATTCGGAAGTGATGCCTCTGTCTTATGTTCAGACCGATACATGATGATTTTTCGCTGCGTCTCTTTCCGCACTATGACGGGTGAAGAACAGAGAAAATATAAATTAGAATCAGTCATAAGACTGCAAATATATATTGATATTATTATTATCTGCTTGTCCTGATGTTTCCCGTTCTCCTGCTGCCGTTACGATCGATAATAATAAATCGGTCATCAGATATTATGCGAACAAAACGTAAGACGATGATGCTTATTACAGCTTGTATTTTAATATGTTGCTTAATTATTGCCGCATAAACAATGGTTTACGTGCGAAAAGAAAGTATGTTTTTATAGTGACCGGATTCGGGACGGTTTGTATCGACTTAGCCTGCTACGCTTTCTGAAAATATGTCAGACAGACTGCTATACGGTATAAATAATCCCTCAGAATTTATAACTAGGGATTTGGTCTATACGGTTTGCGGACCGTATAAACATTCGTTTCATACGTTAGACATTCTGATAATGGAAACACCTAAAATGGACAACGGAAACATTTAAAATCATTTTCATCCCGCATCATGCGTTCTTATATACCGTGTCGTGCGCCCGTCCGCCTGTTCGATATATATTTTATGTCGTGGCATTAAGATGAGAATGTATATAAGATTATGGCTTTGTCTGCCTCGGTCAAAGCCTTGCCGATGCGTTATTTTGTTTCAGGTTTGTTCCTGTTCGGCGTGCTCTGCATACCGAGCACCACCATTATATACCTGCACGACGTCCTGTCTTTGTGGGCAATCAGCCATTTGTATATCAGCAGAGGCACATACAGTCCTGAGAAAAAGGCCAGCGTGGTGGTGATTTGCCAGGGTATGTCGGGTATTAGCGCCATGAGAATCTGCTGTGAAGCCACCTGCGGAAACCACGACAAAAGATAGATTGTGTATGACGCGCCGTTTATGTGGTCGAGAAAATGCAGCTTCTTTCCGGTGTAAATGTGTGCTGCCGCAATGACCATGAGTATGCCGTTGAACGAGGATACAAGGAAACGTATGCCGCCTTCGGGCAAGCGCAAGAGTGCGATGGATATGATGAACGTCACCGTTGCAGTGACTGCGGCGTGGCGGCCTACCATGTTCCCGAGCTTGTGTTTGCAGACCACGTAGCCTGCCGCAAAGAATATGCTGTTGTAGATGGCGTCGCCCAGTCCTATTAGAGCTATGTCGGGGACGGTGAGGTTTACGGCTATGAGGGCGGCGAGCAGCAATATGTCGTTCACTCTCACCTTTATTCTCGAGGCGAGCAGTGCCAGGCAGAATATCATGAAAAGTGTAGGCAGAAACCAGAAATATCCTATTACGTTGGTCTGCGGATAAAGAAGCATGCCGAGATAGCTCCATACAGACATGTCAACAGGGCGGAGAGCCATGGCCGACATCATGGTCTTGGGAAGGAACACCAGGCTGGATATGACGAAATAAGGAATGAGCAGGCGTTTTATCTTCTTCGTGATGAATCCGTCTTTTCCCAGTGCGGGCATGTCTGAGAGCTGCCGGCCCTTACGGTCGTTGCTGTATCTGAGCAGGTAGCCCGATATGAAGAAGAACAGCGGCATGTGGAAAGTGTATATCCATTTGTATATGGCCGGCGTATGGCCGGCCTGCATCAGCTGGTAGGTGGAGTGTCCGAGCACCACGAGTATGATGCCGAACGTCTGCATGAAGGATATCAGTCTGTTTCTGTTCTGCATGGGGCTGTGTATGTCAGTTCACGATGGCAATCTTGCACACAGTGCCCTTCTTGCCGTCGGAAGTGGCCGTCTGCACCATGTATACGCCGCTCGCTACGCGCCGTCCGCTCTTGTCGCATCCGTCCCATGTGAACATTCCGCCGTTGCTGCGGCCTTCGGCCACGAGCGTTCCGTTGACGGTCACAATCTTTACGTCGGCGTTCAGCGTCAGTCCGGTGACGGTTATGAGTCCCGTGTAGTCGGGTCTCACCGGGTTGGGATAGGCATATACGTTGTCCTTGTCCATCTTCTCTGAAGTCTGCGAGGCGTCGCTCATATACGAGCACAGTCCCTTGTCAGTGCCGAAGAACACCTCGCCGGTGGTTCCGTCTATCGCTACCGACTCGATGACGTCTGACAGCAGACCGCTGTTCTCGGCTGTGAAGTGTTGCAGCTGGGTCATGTTGTCGGCGCTTATGAGGAATACTCCGCTGTCGTCTGTGCCGAACCATTTGCGTCCTCCGCCGTCTATGGCTATCGAGCTGATGCTTATGCCGTCGAGAAGATAGTCGGCATAGTTGGTTCCGTCGTTGCGCGGCACTTTCACCTGCGTGAAAGTCTCGTTGCCGTTGGCTATGTCTGCCGCCGTGAGCATGAGCGGACCGGCAGCCGTTCCAATCCAAATGTTGCCTTCAAGGTCTTCCTGTACGCATGACACCTTTTCGGCAATGAGCGATGTTCCGTCCTGGTTTATGAACCGTGAATACAGTTTCAGCGCGTCTGTTGACGGCTGGTAGCATATCAGTGCCACTTTAGTCCAGTCGTCGCTGCAGAACCACATCAGGTCGCGGCTGTCTATCATGATGTTGGTCATGTTGCTTATGGAGTATCCATTGCTGTTCATAAGCTCGCTCTTGTGGTGTGATGTCCAATTTCCGTCGCTGTATTCGAACAGTGATGCAGACGGAGCCACGCTGTTGAGACACCACAGTCGTCCCTCGCTGTCGAACTTTATGCCTGACACGATCGTGTAGTTCTTCTTGTCGCTCTCGCCTACCGTCGCCGCTCCTTGCAGCGGACTGTTGTCTATGTTGAAGGCATTGACGAGCTTCCCGTCCTGGAACTCGTACATGCCGGCCTGCGCTCCCATGAACAGATGGCCGGGATTCTTGGGGTCAACGTCGAGACACATCGCTCCTTTATATTTGTAGCCGAGCGTGCTGGCGAAGTCGTTGGAATATACGTTCCATCCGTCCGACTTGTCATATACTTGTATGCATGCGTCGCGTTCGGGGTTTCCTCGTCCGCCGCAGGTGTATAGTTTGCCGTTGATGAAGCGCATGAAGCCGAAGTAATTGTACTCTGGTCCTTCGGGAGCTATACCTGAGAGCGACAGCTGTATGTTGCCATTATTGTCTATCGTGGCCTTTGCGAGCTTCCCGTCTGTGTCTGTAAGCCAGTACGAGTCGTCGGTCTGCGAATAGGCCATGGCTTCCATTTTTACGGGGATGACCTGCATTGTCTTAGGTTCGGGAATGACATACGTGTTTGTTCCTCCGCAGCATATTATCCTGTTCTGGCTGATTACTGCCGAGTTGAACCACACTTCGCCGAAGAATGTCCATTTGTTCTGGCTCTTGTCCATAATACTTGCCTCGCCACCGTTAAGGCCTATGAGCTCGTCGTTGAGCGTGAACATCTTTGTGAATGTCTTTGTGCTGTATCTCGTCCACTTCGACTTGTCGGCCAGGTTGTCGTTCATCGATGCCCGGTACATGCCGTCTGCCGTTGCGGCGAAGATGTTGTTTCCGCTCAGTGCTGTGGCGTTCACCTTCACGCCGAGGTTGTATGTGTCGCTTATTGCGGCGTTGCGTACGTCTATTCTTACTATTCCGAATCCGGTGGAGAGATAGGCGTCGGTGCCGTTTATGGTAATATTGTTTATCGTTTTGTCCTCGGTGAGCGACTTGTTGTAGTATTCCGACATGTTTGTCACCTTGCCGTCGGCCGAAACAAGGTCGATGTTGTAGTTCTCATACACCACGACTAAGCGTCCCGCCTGCCTGCACCATGCTATGTCACTTATGCTGCAGTCGCTCAGCGCATTCACCTTGTCGTAGGTCTGTATGCTCTGGTCGGTGGGGTTGTATGAATAGAGTCCGCCGGAGGCAAGCACGAAAACGATGCTTCCCGTGTCCTCTATTCTTTTTATGTCTGTGTATGCCGGATAGGCATTCCATGTGCCGACAGGTGCCGCTGTTGCGTCTGTCACGATGAGACAGAGCAGGAGTGCGACTATAGAAAATAGCTTTTTCATGTTGATGTAAATGCGTTGTGATGAATGAAAAATATGGCATCGGCGAATCGTTTGCCGTGTGTGGCCTTCTGACGGTGTCGTTATTTGCCTGTGCCAAGCAGATATTCGGCCAGCCGGGCCACGGCGCGTGCACGGTGTGAGATCTTGTTTTTTATCTCGTTTCCCAGCTCGGCGAACGACTGTTCGTAGCCTTCCGGCACGAATATCGGGTCGTATCCGAAGCCCGAAGTGCCTCTCTTCTCGTCAGATATGTGGCCTTCTATCTTGCCTTCGAATGTGTGTGCCACCGGCTTTCCGTCTTTCTGCTCTATCAGTGCTATTACGGTGCGGAACTGAGCGCGGCGGTTCTCCTTGCCTTCCAGCTCGTGCAGAAGTTTGCGCATGTTGGCTTCAGAGTCATGTCCTTCGCCTCCTGCATATCTCGCGCTATACACTCCGGGCGCTCCGTCCAGCGCTTCCACTTCCAGACCTGTGTCGTCGGCGAAGCACGGTGTGCCGTACTTGTCGTACACATAGCGCGCCTTCATCATGGCGTTGCCCTCTATCGTGGGCGCTGTCTCGGGTATGTCTTCGTGGCAGTTTATGTCTGCGAGCGACAGCACTTCGATGCTCTCGCCCAGAATCTGCCTTATCTCTTCAAGTTTATGACTGTTGTTTGTCGCGAATACTATCTTCATTTTTCTTTACTTTTACTTTTATCTGGTCGAATCCTTCGCCATACACACCGATTACGGAGCTCTGGCTGACGAACGCGTTGGGGTCGATCATTTTTATAAGTCGGAATATTGTTACGCTCTCGTTCTTCTTTGCAAGCAGACAGATGACTTTCATCTCGCGGCCGGTGTACCATCCGTGTCCGTCGAGAATGGTCAGACTGTGGTCGGTCTTGTCGGTGATGGCCTTGGCTATCTCTTTATAATGCTTTGAGAAAATGAGGAACTGCACCGATTGTCTCTGCCAGTTCATCACGTAGTCGAGCATTGAGCACTCTATGAACATTGTGCAAAGACCGAACACTACCTTCTTGCATCTCACGTCGATGGCACCGAATGAATCTACGAAAAGACAGCTTCCGATGATGCACAAATCTACGAGTATGAGTACTTTTCCCAGCGAAATGTTGTGATATTTGTTCACCGCTGCCGCCACGATATCTGTTCCTCCCGTGCTGCCGTTGTTAAGGAATACTATCGCAAGGGCCGTTCCTGTGAGCATACATCCTATGACGAGCGACATGAAGTCATTGCCCTCGCCAAGCAGTTTGTAGAATGTGCCGTCGGGTTTTATCACAATTTCCTGCGCCATCTCGAGCAGAAACGTGAGCGCGAAGGTGGCGTATATGGTCTTCATCAGGAAACGCCAGCCCAATATCTTGAGCGCGGCGACAATCAGTACGGCGTTGATGAGGAAGAAGGTATATTGCACCGGAAAGCCCGTGGCATAGAAAAGTATGGCTCCTACACCGGCAATACCGCCCGTGACAATCTGATAAGGCAGAAGGAAGACGGTGAATGCGAAAGTGTAGAGCATCAGTCCGAGCGTGATGTTGACGTAGTCTCTCGCTTCGCGCAGGATGGCTTGTTTATACATATATGCTGGTTTAGAAAGAAAGACAGACCCATCCTCCCACATGATTTTGTGCGGGCAGGATGGGCTTTGCCTTTATATTATAAGATAAATTTTATTTTATAACGACGTTCACCATACGCTTCGGCACGATGATGACCTTTATCACCTGTTTGCCGGCGATGTAGTGTGCGGTGCGTTCCTCGGCCATCACAGCTTTCTCTATGGCTGCGTTGTCGGCGTCGGCTGCGAATTGCATCTCGAAGCGGCGCTTGCCGTTGAAGGCGATACCCATCTGCACGGTTGTCTCAACAAGATATTTCTCGTCGTATGCAGGCCATTGTGCGTCGCACACGGTGCTTTCGTTGCCCAGCGCGTGCCACAGTTCTTCGGCTATGTGCGGAGCGAACGGCGCGATGAGCACTACGAGATCGGTGAGCAGTTCACGGTTGCGGCACTTGAGCTGTTGCAGTTCGCCAACGCAGATCATGAACGCCGAGATGCTCGTGTTGTATGAGAACTGCTCGATGTCCTGCGATACTTTCTTTATGAGTTTGTGCACACTCTTGAGCTGTTCGGGCGTAGCCTGGCTGTCGTCAGGCAGGAACTGTCCGTCGCGGTCGTAATAGAGAGCCCACAGTTTCTTGAGGAAGCGGTGGCATCCGTCTATTCCGTTGGTGTCCCAAGGCTTGCTTTGCTCCACCGGACCGAGGAACATCTCGTACAGACGAAGCGTGTCGGCACCGTATTTCTCGACAATCATGTCAGGATTAACGACGTTGAACATCGACTTCGACATCTTTTCTATGGCCCATCCGCAGATGTATTTACCATTCTCAAGTATGAATTCGGCGTCCTTGTATTCCGGTCTCCAGGCACGGAAAGCCTCCGTGTCGAGCACGTCGGCGCTTACAATGTTCACGTCAACGTGTATGGGAGTGACATCGTCGTAATTGTCTTTCAGTCCGAACGATACGAATACAGGCTTCTCCTTTGTGCCCAGTTTGTTGGCACGATAAACAAAGTTGGAACGCCCCTGTATCATTCCCTGGTTCACGAGTTTGTGGAACGGCTCCTCGCAGCATGAATATCCGTAGTCGTGGAGGAACTTGTTCCAGAAGCGTGAGTAGATGAGGTGACCGGTGGCATGCTCTGTTCCGCCCACGTAAAGGTCGACAAACTGCCAGTAGTCGTCGGCCTCGCGGCTCACGAGAGCATCGTCATCGTGCGGATCCATGTAGCGAAGATAGTATGCAGACGAGCCTGCGAAGCCCGGCATGGTGTTAAGATCGAGCGGGAAAACAGTCTTGTTGTCAATCGCGCTCTTGTCTGTCACGCAGTTGTTTGCAGTGTCCCATGCCCAGCGGCGTGCGTGTCCCAATGGCGGTTCGCCGCTTTCGGTAGGCTTGTATTGGTCAACGTCGGGCAGCAGAAGCGGCAGACACTCCTCCGGAATCATGTAAGGCATTCCGTCCTTGTAATAAACCGGGAACGGCTCGCCCCAGTAACGCTGGCGTGAGAAGATGGCGTCGCGCAGACGATAGTTCACCTTCACACGTCCCAGATTGTGAGATGTGACAAACTCCTTGGTGTGTGCGATGGCTTCCTTCACGGTCAGTCCGTTGAGCGAGAAGCCGTCGAGAGCCTCACGTCCGGCTGCCGGTGAGTTGCATACGATGCCTTCCTTGGCGTCGAAACTCTCCTCGCTGACGTCCGCACCTTCGATGAGCGGCACGATGGACAGGCCGAAGTGCTTTGCGAAAGCATAGTCGCGAGAGTCGTGTGCAGGCACGGCCATGATGGCTCCTGTGCCATATCCTGCGAGCACATACTCGCTTATCCAGATAGGAATGCTGTCACCCGTGAACGGGTTTACGGCATAAGAGCCCGAGAAAACGCCCGTAACCTTGCGGTCGCTGATGCGTTCGCGCTCGGTACGTTTCTTTACATACTCTATGTATTCGGCCACAGCGTCGCGCTGTTCGTCGGTGGTCAGTTCGGCCACGAGCTCGCTTTCAGGTGCGAGCACCATGAACGTGACACCGAAGATGGTGTCGGCGCGGGTTGTGAATATGGTGAATTTCTTGTCGCTGTCCTTAACGCTGAACTCCATTTCCGTTCCTTCCGAACGGCCTATCCAGTTGCGTTGTGTCTCCTTGAGCGAGTCGGTCCAGTCTATTGTGTCGAGTCCGTCGAGCAGACGCTGTGCGTATGCCGACACACGCAGACACCACTGCTTCATCTTCTTCTGAACAACGGGATAGCCGCCGCGCACAGATACGCCGTCAACCACCTCGTCGTTGGCAAGCACCGTGCCCAGTCCTGCGCACCAGTTCACCATCGTCTCGCCCATGTAAGCTATGCGATAGTTCATCAGCGTCTGCTGTTGCTGCTTCTCGTCCATGGCGTTCCACTCGTCGGCGGTGAAGCTCATCTCCTCCGAGCAAGCCACGTCGAGCCCCTCGGTTCCCTTCTGGCTGAAGTGCTCTATGAGCTTTTCGATTGGCTGCGCTTTCTGACATGTGTTGCAGTAGAACGAGTTGAACATCTTGCGGAAAGCCCACTGGGTCCACTTGTAGTACTTAGGGTCGCACGTGCGGATCTCTCTGCTCCAGTCGAACGAGAATCCTATGTTGTCAAGCTGCTGCTTGTAGCGGCGTATGTTGTCGTCGGTTGTCTTTGCCGGATGCTGTCCGGTCTGTATGGCATACTGCTCGGCCGGCAGTCCGTAGGCGTCGTAGCCCATCGGGTTGAGCACGTTGTAGCCCTTCAGACGCTTGTAGCGTGCGTATATGTCGCTGGCAATATAGCCGAGCGGATGGCCCACGTGCAGACCTGCTCCCGACGGATATGGGAACATGTTGAGTACATAGAACTTCTTTTTCTTCTTGTCCTCGACAACCTTATAGGTGTTCTGTTCCTCCCACCGGCGTTGCCATTTCTTCTCTATTTCCCTGAAATTATATTCCATTGTGGTATGTATTGTTTTGTTTTTTCCTTTTATATGATGGTATATGAACCATGCAAAGATACAAATTTTGTATCAAATGACAAACATTTGCACGCTACTTGAGCCTTGCGCAGCGCTTATTTAAGACATATTGCACGGCGTGTCGGCATGCGCTCTTTGCCGCGGATGACCGCAAAGAATTGTAAGATATTGAAACCCAATGCGTTATTCCTGCACGGCGGAAAGACTTTCTTGATGTTGCGGTACGGCTTTATCGCGTCGTGGAAAAGGTTGTATCGTTCCGTGTAAAAGGCTTTATCGTGCCGCGGAAACGCCCGTTTCGGGTGATGGAAAAGGCTTTTCCGGGGAATGAAAAAGACTGTTCCGCAGCCACGGAAAGACACTTCCGCAATCAGATATGTGGAAAGTTGTCTGATGCACTGCCGGCTTATGCCGTCCGGGCGATGATGTCGGGCAGTGTGGCGAAGTCGTCTATCACGCTCCCCGCGCCGCTCTGCTCCAGCTCCCCGCGCGTTCCGTTGCCGTAGGTCACACCGCAGGTATGCGCTCCTGCGCGTCGTCCCATGGTGATGTCGAATGCTGTGTCGCCCACCACAATGGCGCTGTCGGCGTCGGTGCGGAGCTTGTTCAGTATGATGTTCACGGGTTCCGGGTCTGGCTTGGCTTTCTTCACGTCGTCCGCCCCCACTATTGCGCTGAAGCAGTCGGCAATTCCGAATCGGTTCACGAAGTCGGTTAGCGAGTGATGTCCGCGGCTGCTGGCTATGGCGAGCGTGAGTCCTTCATCGTGCATTCGCCTTATGGTGTCGGCCACGTTGGGGAACATCCTTACGGCTCCCGCATTGTTGTTCACCTCGAACAGACGGTGATAGATGGATGCGCAGCGCAATCCCTCGTCGCGGCTGATGCCGAGCAGGCGCACGAACGACTCGTCGAGCGGCAGTCCTATTGTTGCGGCGCACTCGTCGTCGCCCGGTTGCGGCATGCCATACTCGTCTATTGTCTGGTGCAGAGTCTTAAGTATTATGCTTTTGGTGTCGGCCAGTGTGCCGTCAAAATCGAGAATTACGGTTTTTATCATATTGCTTCTTGCGTTGTTTTGATAGTTGTTGTCAGTTGTGCATCACCACGGCTATGGTCTTCATCCGCACATAGTCTTCCGACAGATACATCATACCGCCATACGGATTTCCCGTGCCCCACGAGTTCTTGGCAATGAAGTAGCGCCGTCCGTTGCGGTCGTGTGCCAGACCGATGAGCGCCATGCAGTGGTCGTCGGTGGTGCGTCGCGTCTCAAACTCCTTCTGCCGCTGTTGCTGGGTGAGCGGTGCCCTGTCGGTCAGCACAGCCGTTCCGCGTTCGAAGGAGAAGCCCGGCTCGGTGATGTCGCCCTCCCAGCACACGGCGTGTCCGGCCTTCAGCGCCGCCGTGACACGCGCCATGAGCGAGTCTATCGGCACGTTGATGAAGCGGCAGTCAGTCTTGTTGTCGGGCAGTTCGAGCGCCACGGCCTCGCCCATGGGATGATGTGTGAAGCTGGTCAGGGACGTATAGTCGCCCGGCATGAACATGCTGCGTGCGAATTCGCCCGTGGAGTATTCGGCGCCGAACATCCAGATGTGGGTCGGGAGATAGTCAACCGCCCTGTCGAACATGTCGTTGAACTGTCTGTCGAAGTCGGAAAGGCTGCGCGACCGGCGTGCAAGGGCTGTGGCGCGGCGTGCCATCACGTTGTAGTTGGCCCCGCCGTCGCAGTGGTACGAGTCGTAGGGCATCAGTCCGTATTCGTCCGCCAGACCGAGCAGCATGGGCGCCACGCCGCGCATGTCAACCTCTGCCGTGCCCCCGGAGAGGAAACACCGCCGCGCCCTCTCGGTCATCCACATGCGCGCCGGATAGTCGGGCGACAGATTGACCGAGTCGCCCGCCATGATGCGGTCGGTCTCGATGGTTGCGAGCATGGCGTATATCCAGCACAGCTGGCTGCGTCCCTGGTTCTTCACCGGCGTGGTGCGCAGCCGCACGTCGTCGGCGAACGCCCTGTCTTCAGTCTGTGGCGCGGGCTGTGGCCTGCCACATGAGCACAGCAGCAATATGGCTGCCGCAATGAAGTGAATACAACTTTTCATCGTCCGGCAAAATTAATCATTTATGCGCGAGTGAGAAACAGCATGATGATAAAAAGTGTTTCGCCTCCGCAAATTTATGTCCTCCTGTCGTGACGCGCCGCTTCTGCCGCCGCGGTATGGGGCGCGGCGTACAGCGTAGTAAATCTTTCCTGCTGTCAGACCGCGTGGCTTGCATCATGGACGGAGGCGCAAGGATGAGCGTGTATGACGACTTCGGCGCTGCGGACTTGCGACGTCGCAGATGTCATAGTGTCGCCGCAGATGCCCGCGCGACGACATAATGACACTTGAGAAAAGTCGTGGGCGGAGGACATTCTGGAGAGACGGAAAGACGTTGAGAATTTAAATATTTTGCGAAAAGCACTCTTTCGTCATCCGATAAGCACCATTTCGTACTGCAATATGGTGCATATCGGGTCGTGAAATGGTGCTTTTTGCATTGCGAAATGGTGCTTTTTGCAGGGTGAAGCAGTTTTTTCCGCCCCCCGGAACATGCCGTTTTATGCCAAAAAGGGCTTTATCGCGGCACATGGTGGAGCCGTAACGTTGCACAGAATCGGAACTTTCCGCGTAACCGCTTGTCACACTGCGCGTTGCGGTTGCACGCTCATAGCTTCAATATTTGCGGCCGCAAGACTTGTTGTCCGTCCGGAGGGCAGCTATGAAGACATACGAAAAGTCAGAATGTAAGCATGATGACGTTCTGGCTTACATTCTGATTCGTCCTTTCCTCTTGCCGTCAAGCATGTCCGGTGTGCACCGCCGGACGCCTGTTCATGTGTAACCGCCTGTCGCGCCGGAGCCGTCGCCGCCTTCACGTCTTGTGCCGTCGGCAGTGTGGCGCGGCGGACGTCATTTTCCGGTCTCGTCCCCGTTCTGTGTCTTTATGGCGTTATTGCCGTTCACAAGACGCTCTCTGTAGCTCTTAGGCGACACGCCGAGGTGTTTCTTAACGTATTTTCCGAAGAACGAAAGGTTGGGAAACCCGAGCTCGTTTGAGATCTCCTTCACCGATTTGTGAGTATATCTTAGCTTGTCGCTTATGTCCTTTATCACATAAGTGTCGATTATTTTCGACGCCGGCTGTCCGCTCAGGCTGCTGCATATGGCCGTGAGATATTTAGGCGTTATGTTGAGCACGTCGGCGTAGTAAGCCACGTTGCGGCGCTTGGGATACATGTTTGTGAGCGTCTCGATGAAGTTCTGGAATATGTATTTTGCCGACGAGAAAGGACGTTCGTCTTTCTCGAAGAATCTGCTTATGGCGTCGCCGAACTCGTAGATGAACGCGAGCATGAGCGAGTCGATCACTTCGGCCTGATACTTTCCTATGTACGATTTCACCTTCTTCTGCAAAAGGTCGTGATACTGGCAGAATATTTCGGCATCCTTTTCGTCGAGCGGCAGTATGGGGTGAGTCTCGAAAGCCATTCTCACGTTCCATCCTATGTCGATTATGGGTAGTATGCGTTTGAAGTAGTTGGGCGAGATGGCAATGCTGTCGCACTGCATGTCGTCGCTGTGACGCGCATCGCTTATTATCACGTTGGGCGGACAGATGAGTATGTCGTTTTTGTGCATGGTGTGGCTTTGTCCGTTTATTCGGAACGACACCTCTCCGTTGAGACACAGCATCACCGCATAGAAGTCGAATGTGAATGTCTGCGGGCTGATGGTGTCGCCCAGATTGTTGCCGAAGGCTATGTCGCCGTCATTGTATAAGGTCTCTTTTTTTACCTCGGTGTCGTTAAGGTTTATTTTCTTTACTTCGTTCATATCATTGGTTATGTGCGTTTGCAAATATACAGCAGTTTTTCCTAATAAATGCCATTCGCAGTTTACATAATGATTAAAAATGTAAAAAAGAACGACGGGCCGTGCCTGTCTTGTGCGCAGGCTCACGTAGGCTGTGACGGCGTAAGTTTATGTTCAGGACCCTTGTCTGTGCCGGTTATGCTGCGAAGATGCGGGCATGTATGCCTGTATGACATAGTGAACCGGCGCTGTCTTGTCTTTTGTTCCTGATTCTCTGTTATGAGTTCTGCGGATAGCGTTCTGTTTCAGGGCTGTCTGACGGACGTATATGTCGGAGGATTGTCTGACTGATTGGAGTCAGACTGTAGTGCGTAATGACGGCTGGAGAATGTATTATGCAGGGCCGGAATAATTATGGCATAAAATAAATATTTGCGGTCTGACGGATGATTCGGATTTACAGGTCTTACGGTCTGTGGTTCTGTGTGAAGTGATGCCTTCTTTTTGACCGTTGCCGCGGATGCTTGTCTGAATGTGGAATACAGGGTGCGGGGATGTGGCTGAAAGGGCTGCGAATAGCAATAATGAGGTAATGATTGTCGGTTATGTGTCATGTGATGCTTCTGTGGAAGTGCTGTTTTTCGTCATTTTTAGGTATTGCGGATTGTCGCTTGTTTGACTAACTTTGCAATCGTATTCCACATAAAGGTGTCGTCTGTATAACAGGAGTTAATGACAGCTTATAGTTAAAGATACATAATGTTATTGTATAATCTATAGAAAGCCGGCTGTGAAGTCGGCTTTTTTGTCTTTCATGCTTCCCGTATGGTGATTGTGGGGACTTGTGAAGGCGCTTCCGGTGCAGTGGTATTATGACGTGCGCGTTGCGGTTGCACGCGCAATACTCAGATATTTGCGCCCGGCGTGTCTGTCGTCCGCGCGGAGGGCAGCTATGACGACATAAGAAAAATCAGAATGTAAGCGCAACGGTGTGTTGTCTTACATTCTGATTTATGGTTATTATGATGCCGGACGGCAGCGTTTGCACGTCGCCGGCGTGTGTGCGTCAGTATGATGTGTTGCCGTAGGTGAGCCCTTTCCAGTCGTCGGTGCGGAACGGCACGGCCGGCAGATTGGCGCTGTTGGTGAGGTTGCACTCCGGATTGTCGGCCCAGGCATAGCGCACTGCGACAGGATGTCTCACCTCGGGCGACGACACAACCACCGTGTTGCCATCTATCACGGCGTCGGCCCAGTGGAACCGGTGGTCGGGTCCGGCAATGGCGAAGCCCTTGAGCTGCTGTCCGTCGCTTATGGCGAGACCTTTAGCCGTGTGGTCGAAGAAGAGTCTTATGCGGCTGTTCTCAACGCGGTGGTTGCGGTAAACGGGGCCCGAAGCTTCCACTTTCTCGCCATAAACCTTCTGTCGTGCCTGCAGCGCGAGCCTGTGGCCCACGTCCTGTTTGTTGCGCGGATGTATGTCGTTGGCGTCGCCTATGTCTATTATGCATGCCAGACCGCATCCCGACAGCGTCTCGGCCGTCATCTGCTGTGCCTCGCGCAGCTCTGCCCATCGCGATTCGGTGGGTTGGTCGTGGCGCTGCATGAAGTTGGCAAGCTGCACCATGAAGAACGGGAAGTCGTAGCCCCACTTCTGCCGCCAGTCCTCAATCATGAGCGGCATGAGGTCGCGATACTGCCACGCGCGGTTTGAGTTGTCCTCGCCCTGATACCATATCGCGCCCTTGATGGCATATCCCACGAGCGGATTTATCATGCCGTTGTAGAGCACGCATGCGTTCTTCGCGTCGTTCACCGGGTCGCGCGGTTTTGCGGCGAGCAAGCTGAGCGGCGACGACATCTTGCTCTTCCACGTGCCGTTGAGGCTTATCGTGGTGCCGTCCTCGGCCGTGAGGCGACATTCCTGACCGTCGTATCCCGTTATGCCGGCCAGTCCTCCAGTGTCGATACTCCTCACCGTGATGACCGCCTTGCCGGCTTTCACTGCGTCGGCAGGTATGACATACTCTCTTATCTCGCCCGGTCCGGTGGTGCTGCCGACCATGATGTCGTTGAAGTAGGTCATGTCGTCATCGTCCACCTTACCAAGACGTAGAGTCAGCTTCTGTCCGGCCATGCTCTCGGGAATGTCAATCACCTTGCGATAGATTATCATTCCGTCGAACGCGTCGTACTTGCTGTTGCTTATATATCCCGGCACCGGCGTGTCGTCCCATCCGGAGTCGTCGTATGAGGTCGCAAAATAGCTGAAGCGGCCGTCCCGGTATTCAGGGTCGTTGCTGTTGAACGAGGTGAACCACCTGGTGAGTTCTTCCTTATATTTAGCCGCGCGCTCGTCCTTGTTCTCGGGCATCGAGGCTATGCGTTCCACCTCGCCGCGGAACTCGGGCAGCTCTGTGAGCGACTCACCGCTGGTCCATGCCTCGGCGGGAGTGCCTCCCCAGCTCGACTGTATGAGCCCCACGGGCACGTCGCGATACTTCTCTATGTCGCGGCCGAAGAAGTAGGCCACGGCCGAGAACGGCGCTATCGTAGAGGGCGAGCACACCTGCCATCCGCCTTTCATCGCCGTGAAGCTGTCCTGCGGACGCATGGCCATGATGTTGTCCACACGCAGCAGACGAATGTTGCTGTGGTCGGCGGCCTTCACCTCAGCCTCGTAGTTGTTCACCTGTCCCCATCCGTTGATCGGCATGTCCATGTTAGACTGTCCCGAGCACAGCCACACCTCGCCTATCATTACGTTGTGCAGCGTCACGGGCGTGCCGTCGCTGATGGTTATCTCATACGGTCCGCCGGCCTTGGGCGTTGCCACCCTCACCAGCCATTTGCCGTCATTGCCGGCCACTGTCTCGTACTTGTGTTTGTCCCACGATGTCGTGACGCTCACCGTTCGTCCGGCCTCGCATGTGCCCCACAGCGGCGCGTCGGCCTTCTGTTGCATCACCATGTTGTCGGTGAAGAGCGGAGAGAGCTTTACCTGTGCCTGTGCCGTGGCGCAGCATGTGGCTATCAGAATCCATGCGATGTTTCTTTTCATGTTGTCTTTGGTTTATGTTCAGCGGCGGCGACGGTTGTTGCCGTTCTTGAGCTTCAGAGGTTTAATCTTCACGTTCTTGAACCACACCTCGTTGCCGTGGTCTTGCAGCAGGATGTTTCCGCGCTTGTGATTGCCGAAGTCCTTCCAGTTCTTGTACTTGCTGTATGCCACCAGCGCGTTCCACATCTGGTTGTCGCGTTCATACTCCAGCAGTTTCACGCCGTTGAGCCAGTGCTCCACGTGCTTGCCGCGCACGATTATCATTGCCGTGTTGAAGTTGTTTATGTCGAAAGGCTTCTTCTCCGGTGCCGGTATGAGATCGTAGAGCGAACCCAGTTTGCGGTTGCCCTTCACGCCGAGCTTGGCGTCCGGATGGCGCAGGTCGTCCAGAATCTGGAACTCGCAGCCTATTGCCGAACCCTCACCCTTGTTGGCTTCCGGATCGACGAAGTATTTTATACCGCTGTTGGCGCCCTTCGTTATCTTGAAGTCGACGGTCAGTATGAAGTTGTCGTAGGTATCGGTGGTCACGATGTCGCCGCCGTTCGACGATTCGCCGCCGTCTGCTGCCAGTACCTTGAGCACTCCGTCCTCAATCTTCCAGCCTTTGGTCGGGAACGAGTCGAGCTTTGCTCCACGCCATCCGTTGGTGGTCTTGCCGTCCCACAGCAGCTTCCAGCCCATCTTCTCTTCCTGCGGCGACAGAGTGTTGTCTATGCAGTTCACCTGCGGAGTGCGGTCTTCGGGCGTGAGATATTTCTCCACATCCTCGGTGCAGATGCGTATGTCGCGCCATGCCACTGTCTTTCCCTCGTCGGCTTTGTTCTGTATGGCGTGCACCTGAAGGGCGATGAGACCGCTCAGAGTCTTGTTGTCCCAGAGGTTGGCACACGGAATGTCGTTCACCCAAGTGCGTATGCTGTTGCCGTAAGCCTCGATGCGCGCCTTGTTCCATTGTCCGTTCTTGAATGCCTTTTTGGCTCTCGGGTTCTTTGTCAGCGGGTAGAGCCATCCGCGGCGGGCCTCGTCGTAGATGCCGCCTGTCCATGCTCTCTGCGACGGGTCTATCTCAAACTGATAGCCGTGCACGCGTCCGTTCTGATATGACTTGAGGCTTTCGCTGCGTAGCTGCACGCCGGAGTTGAGCCCGTCTGTTATCTTGAACTGGAACTCGAGTATGAAGTTGCCGTATTTCTTCTTTGTGCAGAGGAATGAGTTTTCCGTGTTCATCTTGGTGTAACCCACTATTGCGCCGTCCTCCACCTTATATTCGGCCTTACCGTTTTTCTGTGTCCATCCGCTCAGGTTCTTGCCGTTGAAGAGCGATTTCCATTCCTGCGCCGTCGCCGGCAGGATGAACAGTGCGGCGATGGCTGTGATTATAAGTTTTCTCATTTGCGTTATTGGTTTTAGGGTTGTTCTCCGCCGTTGTGCGGCAGAGCCTTTTCTGTGTTGTGTCTTTGTGTGAATGTGGCCGTGGCCCAAGGCTCACTGCCGCCGCTTGTAGAATCTCACGTAGTCGACGAGCATCTCCACCGGCAGGTCGCTACGCCTCACCGCGCCTACCCAACTGCCGCCAAGCTGCATGTCGATGAGCAGATAGAACGGGCGGTCGAAGGGAAACTGACCCTCCTTGTCGGTCTCTATGCGGCGGTAGGTGAACGTGTGGCGGTCGTTGATGAAAAACGCCAGACTGTCCCGATACATCTCCACGGCATACACATTGTACGCATCCGGATCTATCGGTCCGGTGGCGTGCGACGGCGGATTGTCCTTTATGCCGAGGTCGTAGGTGTAGTTAGAGTGCACGGTCTGGTGGGCTATGCTGTCGCCGTTGAGACGTTCCATGATGTCAATCTCGCCGTCGCGCGGCCAGCTTCCGTTCTCCGGCAGAAGCCAGATGGCCGGCCATGCGCCCTGCGCGGCATTGAGCCGCGCGCGTATCTCGAGCCGTCCGTCGCTGAACGTGCGCTTACCCATGGTGCATACTCCTCCGGTGATGAACGGGGCTGTGTCGTTCGGCGCCACGTCGTTTATTATTCCGCGCAGCACGAGGTTGCCCTTGCGCATGGCGTAGCATGCGTCGTGATGCGACATGTGGCGGTTCCAGTCGGACGTTCCGCGGTCTATCCTGCTCCACGTGGCAGTGTCGAACGAATGTTTCCGGTCGAAGTTATCCTCCCACACCAGTGTCCATCCGTCCGACACCGTGCCGCGTGTCACGCCGCACGAGCACACCGTCGCGGCCATTATTGCCGCCGCCATGATGAGCCTTGTGCCTTTGTTCATACTCGGAGATCAGATTTTTATGTGTAGATTGATTGTTTTGTTCAGACGTTTTGAGCCTTACGCCTTATAGAGGAACTCCCATCCCTTGCGCGGAGGCATGCCCGAGAGCAGTGCGTTGGCGAAGACGTTGTTGGTGAACTGCTTTGTGCGCGGGTCGAAGAATAGCTGCGTGTTCAGGCGCTGTGCTATCACACCGAGGCAGAACACCTGGCTGAGCACACCGTTTATCTCGAACGGCGAGCGTGTCTTCTCTGTTCCCTGGCAGGCACGGAGGAAGTTCACATAGTGGTTTGACGGGCTCTTCGGCACTTCAGGCAGGCGGCTCTTCATCTCCTCGGCCTTGTCGCCGATGATTGAGAGTGTGCTGCCGTGGCTTCCGCCCTTGAATATAAGGTCGCGGCTGTAGATTATCTTTCCCGGGTTGAGTTCGGATACCGGCGTGTCGCCCTGGTTGCTCGACGGTATGTCCGGATTGTATTCTGACTTGCCGTAGCCTTTGGGCAGCGGCGGCAGGTTGTCTATGCCGTCATACCATGTCACGTCGCACGGCGGCATGTTGCCTCTCGCGCCGAAGCGGAACAGGATGGTTGAGGAATAGGGGAAGAAGAAATCGTTGTGGCCCTTCTCGTAAGTGAGCGACACCTCATAGGGCAGTCCGAGGTTTAGGAACTCGTGAGCCGTGTCGAGAATGTGTGCTCCCCAGTCGCCCAGCGCGCCCATGCCGAAGTCGTACCAGCAGCGCCAGTCACCCTGATGGAACTTAGCCGAGTAGTCGTGCCACGGACAAGCGCCGAGCCATACGTCCCAGTTCATTCCGTCGGGCAGCGGATCGCCTGAAGGCATGCGGTACATGTTGGCGTCGAAGCTGTGCCAGCGGCGCGGATTGTTCATGTGAGCCGTTATGGCCGTCACGTCCTTTATGATGCCCGCGTCCATCCATGCCTTGAACTGGAAGTAGTTGGCTTCTGAGTGGCCCTGGTTGCCCACCTGGGTCACTACGTTCGGACATGAGCGCGCTTTCTGCATGAGCAGTTCGGCCTCGATGAACGTGCGGGTCATTGGTTTCTCCAGATATATGTGCTTGCCATATTCGAGTGCCAGCATGGCAATGGGGAAATGGCTGTGGTCAGGAGTAGAAGCCACCACTGCGTCGAAGTTCTGGCTGTACTTCTCGAACATCTCGCGGTAGTCTGTGAACAGCTTTGCCTTGGGGTATTTGCCGAGCACCTTCTGTGTCTGTTTGCCCTTCAGATCGACGTCGCAGAGCGCAGTCACCTCTATCATGCCCGTGCGCTCAAACTCGGTCACGTTCTGTTCACCGCGGTTGCCGATGCCGATGAAGGCTATCTTCACCTTGTCGCCCTTGGAGTCTTTGGCGTTGTTTGCACCTGCCGGCCGTGCAGCCAGCGAACTGAGTGGCGCCAGTCCTAAGCCTGCTGCTGCCACTCCCATCTGTTTGAGAAAGTCTCTTCGTGTAGTCATTACCGTATTAGGTTTGTGTGATTTAGTTATTGTTGTTGTTTCTTCTGTCTGATTGTCCGTTGCGGGATAAGCCTCCCGTGCCATGCGACGCACCTAAAACGACAGCTTCTTTATAGGTCTCGTCGTCGTTGCCGAGCCGCCGGGCGGATACTCTTTACGGCAAGCCATGAGATGTGACGGTCTGCCGTGCGGATGGCTTATGTGGCGGTAAGGATGATTGCATACCGATGCTGACGCATATGCTGCTGTCGTGCGGATGGCTTTGCGGCTGTGTATCATACTGTTAGGGTCTGCGTTCATTGTCTTGCCGTAATTGTTCCGGTTTAGGTTTTTGACTGTTCCTCCGTGTCGGACGGTGTTTCCGTGCACGTACACGGAGTGCTTTCTTTTCATAGGTGGCGCCTTATTCCGACTCCTTTTGTCCTTATCTGAAAAAGAAAGTTCTTAATGTCGTCCGCCTGACTCGTCGTGTCGCATTGTTGCCGTCAGGTATTTTCGGTTACCAATACGTCACAAAGATAATGAATTATGTTAATAGATTAAATCAAAATTTGCATTATTGTTTCCAAATTTTTATTTTTTTTGCATTTCGGTTTTGTCGCAGGCGTTCCGTGGTGGTGAAACCGGTGGTAGTCGGGCTGTTGCTTCTGGTTGCGCGAGGTGATGGGTATGGATGTGTGGACAGCGGTCTGCGTAGTTGTCGTGAGCGACACAGAAGTCGGTGAAATGTTAAAGATTGGTGCTCCATTTTCGACGAATTTGCGGGCGACACGGCTTTGTCGGCAAATATGCGAGTTTTGAAGGGTTTTGGATAAAGTACTGATAATAAGGCGTTTGCGCCAAAACTATGATACGGTCTGCTGCATACAGTCTTGCGAAATGGGCTCTTTTAGCATGCGAAATGGGCTCTTTCGGCCCCTGAAATGGGCTTAATCGTGCTCCGAAACGGGCTCTTTCAGAGTGCGAAATGGCCTTTTTCGCACGACGCACTCCGAAATGTTGGGGGTAGAGACGCACAAGGCGAATTTCCGGAATTGCCTTTTTCGGTATGAAAATGGTAATTTCGGGAGCATCCGATTTTCTATTTTGAGTGGCGGAGCGGAAGTTTTTTGGGCGGAAAATTTAACTTAAAAGTGTTAAAATGCGGAGCTGCCGTTTCAGCCCCGCATATAGTGTTGTCAATACTTCAGCGCAATGTCATAATTGCATGTGCAGAGTATCATCATATCTTATGCACAATATCATCATATCTTATACGCAATATCATAATATTTTGTACATAATATAATCATACATTATACGCAATATATTGATATTCAATGTGATATATCATAATGTACTGTGTACGACGGCATCGGTCCGCGTACGTGTCTTCTATTTCTGCTCAGTCCATCCCTCGCTATCTGACGGCGCTGCGAATGTGCGCCCCGACGTTCTCAGCGTGATGCATCCGTCGGCCTCTATGGTGCACGTCTGCGTGTGTACGTTGTCGGTGTTGCCAGTGCCCGGCTGTTCTTCGTCCATTGACGTGACGGCCTGTCTGACGGTGAGCGAGAACGGCGAGCTGCTGCCTGTTATCTCAGCGTCCCAGAAGTCGCCTTTGCGTGCCACGGGACAGACGTCTATGGCGCGGCCGTCCTTGGTGAAGGTGGCAACGATGTACTCGTTGAAGGGATAGCCGTCGCGCGGCACATCGCAGCTCTTGGTCATGAGAAGAATGTAGCGGTCGGCGGTCTCTATCACGCTACCGGCGGTCCAGAGCGTGCGCATAGGAGCGCAGTCGCAGTCGGGCGCAGGGTTGATGAAGGCGCGCACGTATTTACGGTCTATCTCCTTTCCGGTCTGTTCGTCGCTTGTGAACGAGCCGACGGTTATCTTTCCGTCGCTTAGCGGTGTGAACATTGCCAGCAGTTTGTCGAACTCCTCCTTTGTGGCAGGTATGACGTCGGCCTTCACTGTCTCGCTGCGCGGCACGCCGAGCGATGTTCGCGAGATGTAGCCGTCGCTGTCGATGGTATAGCGCGAGGCTGTGACGGTGAACGTGAGGTCTGCGTATTCCTCAATCATCGCGGGTATGGCGAGGTCGCGGCGCGTGACGTTCATGGTGATGCCACCCTTTGCGTCGGCGGTGCCTTTCACCTCAACGCTCCACGCACGGCCCGAACGGCCTATGATGTAGCTGTCGGTCAGACGGCCGTCGGCGTCGTATGTCGCCACGATGTGGTCGTAGCGGTAGAGCGCGTTGTTGTGGGAGTCGTCGCACAGACGGTTCATGAACACCACGGTGGTGTTGTCGCCGAGTTTCATTATGCTGCCTTTGTTCCAGTATATGTCGCTCTGTTCCTGACAGTCGCACGTAAGGTCGGTGGGCAGGAAAGGCGACGACGGACTGATGTGTGCGTCGGCGGAAACCTTGGAAGCGTCGGTCGTGCCGAACGCTTCTACACCGAACACACCGCTTGAAAGCGGTGTGAATCCGGTAGTAAATTTTTTGAAATTTTCTTTATATGAACACTGTTTAATGGCACTATATCTATATATAACCTTTTTAGATTGTATTGGTATAATAGATGTCATTATTAGTAGTATTACTAATACAAATGTTTTCATATATTAACTTCTTAATTGTTGATACGGATGCTTGTTACAGTATAATATTTTGTTTCTCCTGTGCAGCTATTGCTGTCTACAAGTTTATTATTCTGTAATAGAAACATATTATTCATACTTGTTCCTCTTTCTTGATTTGCTGTTGCAGGATCAAAATAATGATAACCAAGTGCTGGATCTCTGCCAACAATTATTACAAAATGGTCTCCAATTGAATCCTTATTTGAAGATCCAGTTTTATAGTCAACAGCTACAATTACAGGTTTTTGCATTGCTAATTGAGAATTTATATATGATAAACCTTCTTGAACATTTGAAGTAGGAGATGTTGGCCTTCCACTTCCATTATTATTAGTCATTTGTATTATTCTTTCTGTTAATGAAACACCGGCACTGGATAACATTTCTTTACATCTTCTAAAACATCCAGATGGATCATCCTTTTTGTAGCCTCTAAATGCAGCTGTAGGAATAACGTCTATACCTCCGCAACCGTGCGAGCCGCACGATCCACACGATCCACACGATCCGCATGATCCGCATGATCCGCATGATCCACATGATCCACATGATCCACACGAACCAGATGATCCACACGAACCGTCGATAATAGGACCTGGTAATACCCATCCGCGGTTACAAACATAGACTCTACTTTTAATAGCATTTTGTTCCAGAAGGTATTCATAAATGTCTTCTGGCATACAATCATCTGGTCCCGTTCCACCTCCTGTTAAACTACAAGTTTGTGGTGTTTTTTCAGAAAGGTTTCTTAAATCGTTTTCCATTTTTGTTTCTTTCTTTCCCATAATAAATATTATTTAATTAATTTTTTGGCATATATTATGCCGTTATCAAGTAAAAATCTAAATTCTTTATTTATTATTGATTGTGTATTAATTTTGTCTTTTGCCATTTTTCCAGAGATAGAATCCCAAAGCTTATTGTTTAAAGTTTTAAATGATATATTCTTATTAGCAATTATTGTAATAATATTATATGAAATATCACCAATGATAATTTCTTTATATCCCTTGTCTTCAAGACATGGAATACAAACAATGTCATGTCCGATAATTATAGAATAATGTGATAATCTCTGACATAGCATTTCTTTAGCTTTATTTGGCCATGTTTCTGGTATTGTAAATATTTCTAGAAATGGATGTAACTTAAAAATATATTTATTTTTTTCATTTTCATTTTCGTTTTCATTTTCGTTTTCATTTATGAAAGATAGATTACCATCTATATTTTTTTCAATGTTTAGAAGTTCTGTTAAAGATATGTGTTTCCATTTATTTAAGACAGCTTCCTGCCAATCATAATATTTCGTGATACATAATTCAATAGTAATTTCTAAGGATCTATTATTATCATTTTGTTTATTTATTCTAATATTTTTATTAGGAAATAGTTTTAGAATCCGTAAGTAGTATTCAGGATATTTATATAGTAATGTTCTTTCCATTTGTTTTATTAATTCTTTATTTTTTTTATGTCCACCAAGTAAATGTAATAGTGTAGAGTTGTTAAAATTACAGAAATTACAGAAATCATTACAAGAATATCCATTATCATTTATTTCTTCTTCAATGATGGTTTCCACATTTTTAGATGCTTTTTTTGTGAGAACATAAAACAGAATTTGTTCAAATAGAATATTGTAATTAATGCTATTTTTTAAGCATAAATGTGAATTTAGGTTATTGTCATAAATAATTTTCAATGCCTCATCAGTATATTTTTTGATAAATTCTATATCATTGCCTCCAAGAATACCTGCATTATAAGACCCGATAGATTCTTTTTTAAGTTCATCTATTAAATAACTTGGTAATTTAGGGTTCATTTGTAATATTGACATCATCATATTCTTATAATAACTTGTTCCTTTTTCTTTGTTTTGAGCAATAAGTGTAGCTTTCTCAAAATGTAAGGGGAAACCTTGTGGAAGGAAAAGATCTCCGTCAACATGTATAAATGGCGATTCTTGTTTTGAATATGTTAGTATTTTGGGATAAGCCCAATGATCTGTGTGACAATCAAGATTATCATAACATACAATTACTTCATTATAAGGTAATTGTAATTTATCAATGAATACTTTTGCGCATAAGGAATCCGTATATAATTTTACATTATCATATTTATTTCGTAGTGTTAAACAACTTAAAGTCCACGAAATAAGATTAGCTTGAGCATTTATCCAGCCAAAGTTATTTGTAAATAGATCTTTATTGTTAGTCCAAAATGTTTGTACAATATTCATTATTAATATGTTATTAGATTATATATATTATGT